>Ga0308171_1001424_pt1 | contig 32288 bp, 23 predicted proteins | sample PhyGR1_FD_202135 | JGI IMG/M metagenome (GOLD analysis project Ga0308171, IMG submission 202135) | Phyllosphere microbial communities from UC Gill Tract Community Farm, Albany, California, United States - DLSLSG.R1 | ecosystem: Host-associated > Plants > Phyllosphere > Unclassified | place: USA...
GGTATTCAGGCCCAGCTTGCTCAGCACCTGGTCTTTTACCGACTGCACGTTGTTTTTCACCACGTTGTGCTCCACGCAGTACTGCATCACGCCGGCGGCATTGGTCATGCTGTTGGCACTCATGGCTTTGTCGTTGCTGTTCAGCAGGCTGGTAATGGAGGACATCGACAGCCCGCCGTTCTGCTGACCTGCTGCACCGTTATTTTGCTGGCTCAGCTGGTTGGCGGCGCTGCTCAGTTGATCCTGCCAGCTTGCTGCTGACGCATTGCCCGCCAGCAGCAGGGCTGCCAGGGCGCAGGCGATATGGCGCTTTTTCATTTCGACCTCGGTTGGGTTTTATGCTTCGTGCTGTTAAGAGGCGGTGGGGATGGGAAAGTTCCGACGAAATGGCGAGCGGGAGGCGGTTTGGGAGGATTCTGGCAGCGGGAGGTTAGTGTTATTGATGAAATCGCTTTGGAAAAACATTTGATTCGATTGTTAAGACGTTTACCGATCTGGCTTCTTAAGTCGTGGATATAGCCTGAACCATTAAAGAGATTCTGTTAAGCACGATGTAGCTCCACTGATATGTCATCGCTCTGTACCCGGAGCAATTAAGGTTTTAATTCCTGCTCACAGATAAATAAAACAGGGTAGGGAGGCCTACCCATAGATAGCAGACGTTTAAATGCTTCTATACTCTTAGCCAGGAAGTGGAATACGTCTGCCCCACGATGAAGTACTAAAGATAGCCAATATATTTATCATAATAGATTGAGAACTTTATCCAATAACCTTTAAAATCTGTAATCATCGAAAAAAAAGAATCATTCTGCAATTCTTATTGCAGAATTTTATTTTCTTTTACTATCCTTTATACAGTCGGTGTATCTTTGTTTTTCGTAATTTTCTTGTCTTGCTATCATTCGTTGTTGGTTTATTTCGCCTTGTTCTTCAGCCCATTTATGGTCGAGTCGGTCTAATTCAAATATTCTATAAAAATCCTCATTTGTTGCATTCAAATTTCCTTCTTTTGGTTTTTCGTCTTCATAACTAATGATACAAGGATCACGTTCAATTTTATCTATTACTTCAGCTAACTCCATGCGCGCAAAAAGTTGATCGCTTTCCGGATTAGTATAATCTATCATACCTTCGCCCTTCAGCATCTCAATAAGGTTTTCTGCTTCACGCTCAGAGAGTTCACCATCTGCCATAGACTTTTTAATAACAGGCATAATGCGTTTCATAGCGGCTCTGTTACTTGGGTTTTTTAGAAAGTACACTACAGCATGGTAATTTGCAGGCGTTGTTTCTCTCGGAAGTTCAGCTGAAACTGAGCACGGTGCTTGAGTTAACGTTATGGCACAGGCCAGAAGTGATTTAGGTAAAAATTTCATTTTTTCCTTGAAAGTAAACAGATTCGTATCAGAGATTTAAATATGTGAAAAAGAGTTTTTTGTCGTCGAAATGATAGTTGTGAAGCAGAAAAAGGGCATCGAGACATTATAAAAAGCATTTTTAACATACTTTCGCATAAACTGCTTTTAGTTTTTACTTATTAATATTAAAGAATTAATAGAAACAAAGCAGAAAATGCGTTTGCTTCATGATAAGACCTTTCCTTGAAGGTACTTGCTTAGAATTGAAAACGTTGATGAGAGTACTACCTGTGAGCTTTCGATGGCGTTAACTACTATAGTTTTGTGCTGTGCTTTAGGCAGGTAGCGGTGCGACTGCCATTATGATGGGGTTTACACATGTAGTTATTGCCACAAAGGCTGCAAATTTTGTAAGAGCTGACTTGGCTGTGTGTTCTTAAACTGATGCGAGTTGCATTAAGCGTCCAGACTACTTCATATGTTGAGTCTGTAGAGGTTTCAATCACTTTTTTAGGGAAAAACTGGAATGTAATGATGCTTCCGCGTGTTTTTTCACCGCTTAGCGCACAACACAGCGGAATTGGGTTGCGTGCTGGGCACGTAACGGTATAATCGCCAACGTTTTCCGCATCCTCTTCAGTGCCGAAGTGGCGAAATCGGTAGACGCAGTTGATTCAAAATCAACCATCGAAAGATGTGCCGGTTCGAGTCCGGCCTTCGGCACCAAGTGAAGTGAGTTGTTGGACTAAGAAGCTGCCTGAGGGCGGCTTTTTTTGTTTTTGAAATCCAGTATCCGCAAGGTTTTTCTCGTTTTTCCTCACCCTAAACCAACCTGATTCAATCTATATCAACTTACTGATGTGGGTATGACTGCGGTTATATCGCGGTTCGATGATGTTTCAACTCACACGAAACCTTGAAAGAATACTCATCATGGCTCTGAGTGATGTGAAGGTTCGTTAGGCTGAGCCTGAAGACAAAGCCTTTAAGCTGACTGACGGTGAAGGCATGGTTTTGCTGGTTCACCCTAACGGCTCCAAATATTGGCGGCTTCATTATCGTTTTGGCGGTAAGGAGAAGATGCTGGCGCTGGGCAAATACCCCGAAGTCTCGCTTGCGGATGCCAGGGCGCGCCGGGATGAAGCCAGGAGGTTGTTAGCTAATGGCGTCGATCCCAGTGAGAACAAGAAAGCCGTTTAGGTAGAGCAGGAGCAAGAGGCGATAACGTTTGAAGTAGTCGCCAGAGACTGGCATGCCAGTAATAAGAAATGGTCGGCATCGCATAGCGCTCGTGTATTGAAAAGCCTTGAAGATAATCTCTTTGCTGCTATCGGTAAGCGGAATATTGCAGAACTGAAAACGCGAGACCTACTTGTATCCATCAAAGCTGTTGAATCATCCGGGCGTCTTGAAGCTGCTACCTGTTTAAAGCAACGAACTACTGCGATTATGCGCTTTGCTGTGCAGAGAGGTTTAATTGACTACAACCCCGCGCAAGAGATTGCCGGTGCGGTTGCTACGGCGAAAAGACAGCACCGTGCTGCTCTGGAACTTAATCGCATTCCTGAATTGCTTCATCGTATCGATCATTATTCTGGAAGACTGTAACCCGACTGGAGGTTGAACTCACTTTGTTGGTTTTCATCCGTTCAAGCGAGCTGCGTTTTGCTCGCTGGTCTGAAGTAGATTTTGAAACAGCTATGTGGACGATTCCGGGGGAGCGTGAACCGCTGGAAGGTGTTAAGCATTCTCAGCGTGGTTCAAAGATGCGGACGCCACATCTTGTTCCCTTGTCACGTCAGGTCGTAGCTATTTTGGAAAAGATCAAAGGCATGAATGTAAACCGAGAGCTGATCTTCGTTGGCGATCACGATCCGCGTAAGCCGATGAGTGAGAATACGTTAAATAAAGCGCTGCGAGTGATGGGGTACGATACGAAAGTTGAAGTTTGTGGGCATGGATTCAGGACGATGGCGTGTAGCTCACTTATTGAATCAGGATTGTGGTCGAGGGATGCAGTAGAGCGGCAGATGAGCCATCAGGAGCGTAACTCAGTACGTGCAGCTTATATCCATAAGGCCGAGCACTTGGATGAACGCAGACTGATGTTGCAGTGGTGGGCGGATTATCTGGATGCTAATCGGGTGAAGGGGATAAGTCCGTTTGATTTTTCGAAAAATAATTGAAATGCGCTGAGATACTTTGATGAAAAACCTCAGTGCATTTTCCTATAAGTGTATGATTATTACTCACTATAACATATTTTCTTTCATTTGAAGATGGTCTGCTTATGTAAATGTGATGAAGATTACAGATGTTTACTATCGACTTCTTTACTCTTACTGCTGTGAATAATAGTAAGTATATCCAAACTTGGATTTTTTAGGAATAAAGAATTAAATGGAAATAATGAGTTTTGAGGAAGTAATTACTTATTTACATAAGAAATCTCGGCCATATTCTCTACTTATGGGGAATGGTTTTAGTATGGCCTATGATAACGAAATATTCTCATATAATGCCCTTTATAATTTTTTAACGTCGAGAGATGATCAATTAATCAATAAACTTTTTGATGTGATAAAAACTAAAAATTTTGAATTAGTAATGCAGCAATTAGATACAACATTGGCCTTGTTAAAGGCTTTTGGCTCGGATGATAAGTTGCAGAGTGATATTATTTTAGCAAGCAAAAAGTTGAAAGACGGTTTGCTAAGTTCGATACATCAACTTCATCCTGAGCATGTATATAAAATCCCAGAGAAAAAGATAATTGCTTGTGCTGAATTCTTAAATCTATTTATTAAAAGCGGCGGGCATGTTTTTTCTACGAATTATGACATGTTATTATATTGGACCCTTATGCGCAAGCATGTTGAAAATGCTATCGATGGCTTTGGTCGAGAGATAGAAAATCTTGATGAAGTGCTCCGTGGAGAAACGGCTGAATATTCGGAACTTGTGTGGGGGCCAAATATAGAGAACCAAAATATTCATTATTTACATGGTGCTTTACATATTTTTGACTCAGGGGTTGATATTGAAAAGGAACAATATGATCAAAGTAATTTTTTATTAGAAAAGATTAAAAAAAGACTCGATAGAGGAAGTTATCCAATATTTGTAACAGCCGGAAACGGAGATGAAAAACTTAACCACATTAGGCATAATAGATATCTATCTCATTGTTTTGATAAATTATCATCAGTCGATGGCTCTTTGATTACTTTTGGTTTTAATTTTGGTGAGTATGATGAGCATATCATTGAAGCGATCAACAAAGCGACGCATGCTCAAAATAAAACCCCTCCAAAACTATGGAGTGTTTATATTGGGGTTTATTCTGATAATGATGCGGAACATATTTGTTCAATACAATCAAAATTCCACGCAAAAGTAAAAATTTTTGATGCAAAAACAGTTAATGTTTGGGGTGTTTAATTTAAATGCTGTAATAATTTTCTTATGGCATGAATTAAGTTGAGGTTTATTAACCTCAACTCTTCTTCAATTCTAATGTTTTCGCTGATCTTAGCAACCAATACAGCATTATCTCTGGGGAAGCTCCAATTTACTCACCGATCATTCGTTGCATGCTTTGTGTCCAGGATGCTTTGAATGCTGAGTCTCCTGCAAACAGCTTATAAAGCTCCAGCTCATCCTTACGTCGTTGCAACATAATCTCTTTGAGCATCTTTTCAAAAGCCAAGTTTCTGTTATGTGGATCAGGATTATTTCTATACTTAGTCTCAAAATCAGGGTGATTACGAATGCTCTCAGCAATGTTTATAAACTTCACTTTCTGCTCTTCAGGCGTAGCACTCCACCCTTGGAACCACCTCTCATTGAAGGTACGGATTATTTCGTCTAATGGATCTTTTTCCTTTTCACTGCTATGTGCTCCACGTGGGTTTGGGTTTTGTGGATCAAGCTCCGCTTCCTCATCGCTCAACTTGATTGTGTGATTGAGCTTCACACGCTGCAGCCCATAGGAACTCAAATCAACAGAATCTAAAAGCTCATCAATGGCATCTGCATCAGGGTCTTCAACTTTCAGCTTAGGTATGAGGAATTTCAAGAACCAGAACAGTTTCTCCCAAGTCACCATCTCATAAGGCATGATAGAGGCCATTTGCCCATAGATTTTCACGAATTGTTTGGCTTTAATTTTGAAATCAACTTTAGCTTCAGGTTCGAGTTCTAACTCATAGTCAAAACGAGCTGCTGCAACATCGATTATCGGGCTGAGAGTCTGGGCATCCTCATTATTAAAGTAACGAGTTACAAAGTCTTCAACCTCATGCCACTCATAAACCCCCACATCGTCCATTTCATCTTTTAACTCATGCAACACGTTGATATCGGTAGCTTGCGACAAAGATGTGGCAGTATAAAATGGGTCAAATGCTAACTGAATGTCTTCAACAGAATTGAAGAAATCCAGTACAAACAAATCTTCTGTTTTCTTTCCCAACTTGGGTGCACTACGATTTAGTCGCGACAATGCTTGCACACACAAGACGCTCGCTAGCTTTTTATCCACATACATCGCACAAAGCTTTGGCTGGTCGAATCCGGTGAGATATTTGTTGGCGACGACTAAAAGTCGATATTCATCAGTGTCAAACATATCTTTAGTATCAGTTTCGGCAAAGCCATTGATATCGGCTTCAGTGTACTCAATCCCATCAACTTCTTTCGTACCCGAGAATGCAATCAGAATTTTAAATGGGTTGCTTTGTTCTTCAAGTATACGTTTGATGGCTTTGTAGTATCGAATGGCAGTCTCAATGTTTTGAGTTACTACCATCCCTTTTCCTTTACCTTTGAGCTTTTTCGCATTTACCACGTGAGGCACAAAATGCTCCAGCATGATCTCTGCCTTCGTATCAATAGTCTGCTGACTACGTTCAACATAGGCTCTAAGTTTTTTCTGGGCTTTTTTAGTATCGAACTCTGGGTTGTCAGCTATCGATTTTTCAATCTCATAATAGCTTTTGTAAGTCGTATAATTGGCAAGCACGTCCAGAATAAAACCTTCTTCTATCGCTTGTTTCATCGAGTAAAGATGGAAGGGTTTAAATGCACCATCTTCCTGACGCTCTCCAAATTTTTCTAGCGTGCTGTTTTTCGGCGTTGCAGTAAACGCCAGATACGATGCATTACCTCGCATTTTACGCGACTTCATAGCCTGAAGTATTTTATCCTGAACATCCTCAGCCTCTTCAACGTCAGTCTTACCCATTGCTCGGTTCATATTGTCATGCGCTGAACCTGACTGAGAACTGTGTGCCTCATCGATGATCACGGCGAAACGCTTATCACTCAGATCGGCAATACCATCAATGATAAACGGAAATTTTTGAATCGTCGTAATTATGATTTTCTTGCCGTTTTCAAGTGCTTGCTTAAGCTCAGATGATTTGTGCGCAGGGGCAATAATATTTTTTACCTCTGAGAACTCTTTAATATTATCCCGCAATTGCTTATCCAACAGGCGTCTGTCAGTCACGACAATCACAGAGTCGAATAAAGGCTGCTCCAAGCTTTTACCACCTGCCTCAGATTCGGTAGCAGGATAGGTCTCAATAAGCTGATAGGCAGCCCAGGTAATTGAATTAGACTTACCAGAACCAGCCGAGTGTTGAATTAAATATGTCTGGCCAACGCCATGAGTGGCAGCATGATCGACCAATTTTCTGACAACATCTAGTTGGTGGTATCGAGGGAAAAACAAGGTTCGCTTCGGTAATGGCTCTTTGCTTGTGCCATCCAGACGGACAAAGTGTTGAATGATGTTGGCCAGGCTTTCTTTGGTGAATATCTCTTGCCATAGATATGCCGTTTTGTGGCCAGCTGGGTTAGGGGGATTACCCTGGCCAAGATTGTGCCCTTTATTGAACGGCAAGAAAAATGTATTTTTTCCCGCCAACTTCGTGGTCATATAGACCTCGTCCGTATCCACTGCCATATGCACCAGACAACGACCAAAGGTCAGTAATGGCTGAGTAGCATCACGATCGTCACGATATTGCTTTTGCCCATGGTAGCGAGCCGTTTGTCCCGTCCAGGCATTTTTTAACTCCAAGGTGATCAACGGTATACCGTTGATGAACAACACCATGTCTATTTCTTGTAAAGGATTCGCTACCGAGTAACGTACCTGCCTGGTACAACTAAAAACGTTATCAGCAAAGTTTTGCTTTACCTTCTCGCTACTGCTCACTAGTGGTGCCGGATAGAGCAAAATAAAATGGGCATCATCTACACTCAGGCCTTTCTTGAGTAAGTGCAAAATACCGTGCTTTTTGATGAGTCGATCAAACCGTTCCAATAACTTGCGTTGCCAATCTGCTGGATTATTTTTTTGTAATTTAGTCAGTTCAGCTTCCTGTGTCTTTTCTAGAAATTTCCAGAAAAAACGCTCATCAATGGCATATTGCATATTAAAGTCACTAGAAGCACCAATGACATACCCTGTACCGGAGAACTGGGGGCTTAGGCCACCTTTAAGCTCTTCAGCACTGATACCTACCAAACATTTTTCAATGGTTGACTCTAATGCTTGTTCATTGGTTTGACTAACCATAGTTGTAAGATCCCTTATTCAAAATAACTCTATTTAGCACCAGTAGATCCAGATGTTCACGGGCATTACCAAAACTATCTCCCTGTAGTACTATCTGCAGTTCTTTGCATAGTGCTTTAGGTCGGTACGCCGTCAATTTCTTAAGACGTTGTGCGCTAAAGACCCAAAAGCTACATTCGCTGAGCTTTTTGGCCTTAACTTGGCTGATTTGATAATTCCCCGTGAACATATTACAGCGTCCTATTATTCCACCATCTCTGGTGTAATTTTTATTTTTCCTGTCACGGCGCTATTGATCAGAGTGGCTTTGTATTCTTTTAGTTTTTTTATTTGTTTCTGTTGCAAATCAATAGTAAAGTCGTATGTTTTAGATTGTTCTTCAGCATATGCTAGAATTGCCAATTGCTCTTCTGCGGGTGCTACTGGTACATGAATGTCAAAAAGATCACTGGTATATAATCTAATCAAGCCTTCTACAATTCCTGTTGCTCGAATAATGAATTGTTCGATATATGAGGGATGACGAAATAATATCTCCAAATATTTCGCATCTACTATGTGAGCTTTACATTTATATACTGCGTAATCAGGGCTGACTAATCCTTTAAATTCAATGCAGCTTTTATAGAATACACCCAAGTGGGCTTTCAGCTTATTAAAAACTAGGTCGTTTTCGTAAACGACTTTGTTGTCAATGTTGCTAGCAGCCACTTCTGCCTTATCGTGATAATCTGCCCTAACAACTAAACCATGAATCTGACTGACCATAAACAGTGGTTCTTCTCCTGTTTTTGACCGTTCACTTCGCTCTTCTAAAATATATTTAAGGCGCTTGACCTCCCAATGTTTTGGGATTTTTCCAACCCAATTCACACCAGAGTCCTTCAATTGTACGTTTGGATCAAGCCCTTGTATGACTGCCTTTTGAATTAAGACTTGCTTGCATTCTTTAAGCAGTTTGATTTCCTGCTCCTTTATCAAAATAGCATCATCAATCTGCGCAACTTTTTTGTCAAGGAAGCTGGCGATTAAGAGTTGCTCTTGAATATTGGGTATAGGTAATAATGAATTTTGTAGTTCATCATAACTAATATTTTTACCTTCTCTAATGCCAATAATGGATGTTTGCAATTCCGAAATGAAAGCCTGGCATTTGAATAAATATCTGTAATATCTTTCCTGTAAATCAGTCCTTATAGACTTGAGTACAGTATAGGCTGGACTGATAATTCCATTATGATGACAATATTCTAAGCCTCCTTCAAAGGAACGTAAACTTATTGCAAAATCACCTTTTTCAATAAATTTAAAACTCTCTAAATTTCCAGAAGGCATCACCATTCTATTTTCTACCCATTCTCTAGGAACAACGCCTTTGTTTTGGGTAACAGATAAAAGTGTTTCACTAGCTTTGTTTTTTGTAGAAGTATCTTTGTATAAGAATTTCATTTTCATTGTTTGCCAGTGACTAGGTAAATAACCTAACCACTCTGCGGTTGAGTCGGTGTATGCTTCATATTTAGGTATTAAAAATGAATTAATCATGAAGCTTCTCCCTGAACCTCTTTCACTTTTACACCTAAAATATTTGCAATCAATCCATCCGCTTTTTGTTCCAGTGCAATAATGTCTTTCGCCACTTCTTCCAGACCTCTCAGTGGCTTATGTCTATAAAAGTATTTATTAAAGTTAATCTCATAGCCAATTTTTACTGTTTCTAAATTAATCCAGGCTTCATCGATATAGGGTTTTACTTCATCGAGAAAGTATTCATAAATGCTTTGTTTCAATGAAACAGACTCAAAGTCACGAAGATCAGCATTAGTCTCGTAAGTAATGTATTCGCCTTTTTTCCCGCTTGGGTAGTAACCGAAATCAGGCAAGTCATCTACTTCGCATTCATAGCGGTCAAGCAGATCATTTAATTTGTCACCGCTTAGCTTAACGACTTTTTTAACTACTTTCTTTGCTGATTCGTCATACCAACTGACGGCATTCAATATGACATTTTTCTCAGACGCAGATAATTTTACACCACTCAATTTAAGTGATTTATCGACAAGGCTCGTGAATTCATTAAAATCATCAAATTCATGATCGCCAATGTCAGACATCAATTGTTGAGCAGTTTCCAGAACGGTTCTAAGTGCCAACCAATGCTTGACATCAAGTAGTTTTGTCCTGGCTTTTGCATTTAAGCTAATTTCGTTCTCTTCACACCAGGCGAATATTTCTTTCTCAATGGATTTCAGAAAACTCTTTTTCTGATCACTGCCGAAACCTGTATTATTATAGACATTATCACCATATTCGGCATACAAGTGCATCATGATGTCGCTAAACTGCTTATCAAAACGCAATGGTGCAATGGCCTCTTGAGTAAAGCGTGCTTTACGCCGGTCTGGACGTTCAATAGTGACCTTATAGTAACCAAAGTCATCATTGCTAAAAACTTTACTGGAAATACCAATAGGGTCATTGTTTGTGTCTAACTGCCTTTCAACATCTATGCAAGAAAGGTAGGTATCGGTGATCTCAGTGATATGTTCAGGTGCAAATTCGCAGTTTTTATTGCCTAAATTTTTACGCAGTTTGCGATACAGTAAACTGGCATCAATTAACTGCACCTTGCCTTTTCGAGAGACTGGCTTATTGTTGTTAAGAACCCAAATGTAGGTAGTAATACCTGTGTTATAGAACAGGTTATTAGGTAATTGAACGATGGCGTCCAGCATATCGTTTTCTATAATTAACCGGCGAATATTACTCTCTCCACCGCCCGCATCCCCTGTAAATAAGGATGAGCCATTATGAACAGATGCGATCCGGCTACCAAGTGGGCTGACTCCGGGATCTTTCATCTTGTTGACCATTTCCATTAAGAACAGCAACTGGCCATCACTTGAGCGCGGTGTGGCATCGACTACTTCAACGTTACCCCAATAGTCTTTCAGGCTCACTTTAAAGCGAGGGTCAATCACATCACTTCCATCTTTGATGTGCTTCTGTTCGGACGCCCAACTCTTGCCGTAAGGCGGGTTAGACAACATAAAGTCAAACCGCGAAGATGCAAATTCGTCTGTAGATAGTGTAGAGCCTACTTTGATGTTCTCAGGGTTATTACCTTTAATCATCATATCTGATTTACAGATAGCGTAGGTTTCGTCGTTAATCTCTTTGCCGTACAAATAGATATCTCGGCTCTCGTTGGGATACTTCTCTTCAATGAAATTCTGAGACTCAGTCAACATACCGCCACTACCACAGGCTGGGTCGTAAACAGTCATGGTGAGTGGAAGTTGGTCCTTCACCGGATCAAAAACCAAGTGCGTCATCAGCTCGATCACTTCCCTGGGCGTAAAATGTTCACCGGCTTCTTCGTTGTTTTCTTCATTAAACTTACGGATTAGCTCTTCGAACACATAGCCCATACCCAAGTTGGTGAGGGCTGGCATCTTGTTGCCATCAGGGTCTTCCACGATTTCTGGCGTTAAATTGATGTGAGGAGAGACAAATTTTTCAACCACATCCAACAGAACTTGCTTCGAAGCCATGTGGCGAATTTGTGACTTAAGGTTAAAGCATTCAATGATTTCTTTAACGTTATCGCTAAAGCCCAGTAAATACTCTTCAAAGTTTGCCAGAAGTATTTGCTGATTGTTCGTCGCGGTGCTAAACAGTGACTTCAATGTCCATTTTGACGTGTTATAAAACACATAGCCACTAGCTGACTTTAAGGGCTCATCATCCAGCTCTGTAGCTTGCATCTCTTCTTTTTGGAATTTAACTTCCGCCAACACAGCTTCCTTGGTTGGCTCTAATAAAGTATCCAAACGTCGCAAAACCACCATAGGTAAAATCACATCGCGGTACTTACCTCGAACGTACACATCGCGTAAGCAATCGTCGGCAATGTTCCAAATAAAAGAGATAAGCTTGTTGTGTACACTATGATCCATTTTTCTTCCTAATCACTGCTCATTTTTACATCTGAATGAAGAGCTAAACTTGGCCTATATGTTTGTTGGTATGTTTACACAAAGGTGCAAGTAGCCAAAGATAGTTTCGAATCGTCCCAGTTTAACCAAGTACGCTTCTTAGTCCAGCCCCAAGCTAGTATGAAAAGATGGCGTGACTTGGACTGACCCCGGGTTGCGGTCAGTCAATCTCTTGGTCACTTGATGCAGGAGCTCGACCTGTCAATACGAGTTCACCGAAAACACACGAAAGAGGCTGGGTTCACCGAATAAACGTCAGGGCAACCCAGCGAAACCTACAACTGCGACGCTGCAGCCAATCTGCTGCCCCACGGGCAGATGACCGGCTACATTAAACACAAACAGGCACCGATATTTGAAGACAAATGCTACCGCTACGACCGTTGCCGAACTTACAGCGATTTGCGTATGACGCTGAGCAATGGCTGATACAAGTTATTCAAACGCAACTCGACGGACGCCTGCGCATCGAGTACCAATACGACCCCTGGGAGGACCGCAACGACGGTGTGCACCTGCACAAAAAGACGGATACCCCTGTTGCGGGAGGTTCAGAATGGTAAGCAATGCCTTTCAGGACTGCGACCGCCTTAACCGAGGGCCTAATTTCTACACTACTGCTGCAATTGGCGTGTCCATTATCGGCCAATTGCAGCCGCTCATGATCCTTATATATCGGTCGTAAATACATCGTGGTAATTATGTTTGCGTACAAATATAATTCATTAATGCTTAATGGTGTTACGGCAGCATTAAGGATTGGTAACTCGTTATGGGGTTTGAGCCGCACTTTCATAAGGAATCAAGGATGACACCAATTTTTCGCCCGCAGTGCCCGGACTTTTTGTTGCCCTTCTACGACCTCATTGAGACCGAGTTCCCTACTGATTCGCCAGATTTGAAACAATCAGTACTCAGACCAGTGGAGCCCCATTTCAAGAGACTCCGGAGCATTCTTGTCGACACATTTGAAGCTCGCTGCTGCTACTGCGAAATCTATGCAGACCAATCTTCTTCTGGCGTCATCGAAAGGTTTAGACCTAGAGGCTCCCCCCCAGCAAACGAAACGAAAAGACCTCAAAGCTCCTCGTACTGGCATCTTCAGTTTGATTGGAGAAATCTCTATTGGGCCTGCGCTACTTGCAATCGCTATAAAGCCAACCGTTTTCCCCTTTTCGGTGAACCAGCGCCCCCTGGATTACGGTACGATCAGATCCTCGAACATGAGGAGCCCATCCTTCTTGATCCTTGCCATGACAACCCTGATGAACATCTACGATTTTTGGAGAATGGATTTGTCGAAGGTCTAACTTCCCGTGGCATGGAAACAATCCAACTTCTGGATCTCAATCGGCGACAGCTAATTATTTCTCGAGAAGAGCAAGTAAAACTTTTCACAATCGCTAGCCCACGAGAAAGAGCTGACAAGTCCACAGGACATACAGCTCATTGTGCCGTTTGGCGACAAATGCTCCATCATGGAGTTGCTGCTGTTGGGGGAGAAACCATCCACCCTGCTATGCCTGTGAAGATTGAACAGAAAATTGATACTGAAGCAGGTACGGGCTTCGAAGCTTATCGCTCAAAGTCTCAGTACATCAGCCGCATTAAGATAAAGAACTTCGGCCCGATCCATATTCTCGATCTTGACTTGAGCCTATCCGAGTCACCTCAGGCACCATGCTTTGCACTCTTAGGGGAGAACGGCGTAGGAAAGAGCACCGTTTTACGCGCTCTGGCGCTGGCGTTATCAGGGAAAGCATATTCCAAAAGACTGGGGTTAAACAGCGCCAAGCTTCTCTCTGATGGTGCTTCGGATGGAGAGGTTAGAGTGTCCATCGTTGGCGGCGAAGATGACATCATCATGAAGCTTCGACGCAACCGTGCTATCGAGTTCAACACCGATACTTCAAGGTCTTTAGTTTTGGCTTACGGCGCAACAAGGTTACTGCCAAAAGGTAGGCACAAAGCCAAAGACGGTGAAGCTCACGCGAAAATTGATAATTTGTTTGACCCCTTCCTCCCTCTGAGCAACCCTGCCGAGTGGCTTTCCACGTTAGAGGAAGGACGCTTAGCAGAAGTAAATAACGTGCTCGCCAGTCTGATGCCTCAAGACCATCAAGTTACGGTTATTCTGACTCCTGAAACTGGTGCCGTCTCTCTACAAGTAGGTAACGTGCCAGGTCGCAAATTTGACCATCTCAGTGATGGTTATCAGTCAATGCTTGGCATGGCGGTAGACATCATGAAGGTGCTTTATCGCTCAGGATCAACTATGGAGTCCGCCGAAGGCGTAGTGATCATTGACGAACTGGGTAATCACTTCCATCCGGCATGGCGGCTTCAGTGCCTATCTACCCTGCGCGCAGCTTTTCCGCGCGCTCAATTTATTTATAGCACCCATGACCCACTATGCTTAAGAGGGCTATACGCGGGTGAAGTGACTGTATTGAAGCGAGACAGGCTTGGGCATATTTATGCTTTAGAGGATCTTCCCTCCGTATCTAGGCTCAGAGTCGAACAACTTTTATCTTCTGAACATTTTGGCTTGCGGAGTACAGCTGATCCCCAGATGGAAGAGGATATTCATGAGTACGAAGAGCTGCTCGGCTCGCCAGACCGTACAGCAGATGAAGATGCAAGACTTGCAGAATTGGTGCAACGTTTGACCGATGACCGTTATCTGGGCGCAACTCGCCGTGAACGTCTTGCACTACAGCTTCTGGATACTTCAGGCTTGGAAGATGTGCCGGTACAGCCAAGCATCAGCGCACGCGAACTATCCGAAAAAACTGTATCTCGGTTGCGTTTTATCATGAATCAAGTATCACCTCGTACTGATACTCAAGGAAATCAGTAAGATGATTAAAGTTGAACGCCCTGCAAATAGTGCGCCTATTGGACTGGTCGACGAAGGCCGGGCAGAACGTCGGGCAAATCGTCTTGCCATCCTTGCAGGTCAAAAGCCAAACTTTACAGCGTATTCAACTCAAGCGGTCAGAGCTCAGCTAGCTGCAATTTTTGGCCGGAAATGCGTATTCTGTGAATCACTTTTGGCAGGAACCCAGTCTGGTGATATAGAGCACTACCGCCCCAAAGGAAGGGTGGTCATTGACGCTACGCCACCACTCAGAACCAAAATCAGAAAAGACGGTTATTACTGGCTAGCAGCCAGTTGGTCCAATCTTTTAATTGCATGCGCTGACTGTAACCGCCCCAGAACACAGCCTGACTTCGATGGCTCATCCCGCGTTATCGGAAAGTCGAATTATTTTCCGCTAGCTGATGAAGCCACGCGAGCATCCGGCCCTCGTGGATTAAGGAACGAATACCCATTATTGCTCAACCCCTGTATTGATGACCCAGATGAACACTTGGTTTTCCTCGACGATGGCAGGGTTGAACCGGCACTGATAAATGGGCTGGAAAGCAGGAAAGGAAAAGCGAGTATCCAATATCTTGGCCTGGCGAGAGCTGAGCTGTTGCAGATGCGCGCTCGCCATCGGCGAACCGTGATTGCTGCGATTCGACATACTATTGCGGCCCTGGAGGAGGGACGTGATCCAGGAACAGATCTTGATGACCTGCTGACGTTACTTTCCTCCAAAGAAGCATACGTAGCCTATACCCGAACGTTAGTTCGAACTCATATGAGTGCTTACATTGAAGCCTTGGGTCTATAAGGGGTCAGTGCGACGCGCGTTCTCAATGATTAAAACTTATGGCATGCCGCTGTGCTAATTATGCGTAGGAGGGTTACGCGATATAAACCAGTGGGTGAATGGTTACTGCAACGTGTATCGCCCTCATACGAACAATGGTGGTTTACTGCCTTGCTTGCATGTAGATAAGTGGAAACAGATTATTCGGGTGTCCTGATTTTGTGATCCAATACATTATCCTCTGTCTGTAAGGGATAAATAATCCCAGTTTTCGTAGAGTAGTAAGTTTCATAATTTTTCCTTCCGCCGCGAGTCAGTAATGCGCTGTAGCATCCAGATTTCCACTTCGCTTTTATACCAACGGGAACTCCGTCCCAGTTTGATGGGTTTCGGGAATTCGCCATCCTGAATAAGTTTGCAGAACCACTTATCTGTCATGCCGGTGTATGTGGTGATGAATGTCATATCGATAAGCGGGTCTTCAGCGCAAAGGACTGGGTTATTGGTAGTAGCCATGGAATCTCTCCCTCTGAAAATTAATGATGGGGGGAGTCCGGCGTGGTTGAGTTCTATTGCACGCCAGTACTCCTTCAGAGGATAGGGATTGCCAGTAAAAAAATACCTGAGCGCCTTATCGGCCCCGAGAGGCTGGGGCGAATCTTGACGGGAGAATCAGCGCTGGCTGCATCCAAAATTACGTTCGCCATCACCGGTAACTTTGGTATGGTCTTTAGCAAGATATGAAGCTCGTACTAATGCCCCCTGTAGTTGCTCTTTATTCCCGCGGTCAATCCAGTACACCGGGCTTTCCGGAAAGTGTGCCAGCGTCGCATACTCCTGAGTACCCACCCGTAAGGCGCTACACCACGCCTGTTTGATTAAACCTGCTAGTGAAGCCGGATCGTTATAGTTGCCTGCGGAACACCAGACTTCGCGATTAAGCAACAACACCATGTTATAGTGCTTTTTACCGTTGCGTTCTCCATATTCCCTTGCCCAGATATAACGCAGTTCAGTCATGCGTTTTCGGTTGCTCTCGCGGTGTTTACGAAGCAGGTACACTGCAATCTTTACTTTCAGAGAGTCTATAAATCGGGAGATGACAGCAGCATCTGTAGCTGCTGGAACATTGGGTAGTCGTAGATCAACCCTCAGCATTAATACTCGCGGATTGATCCTACCCACCATTAGTGGACACGCGACTAAGTGAGTAAACTCTCAACCAGAGGTGATTACTCATGACAAAACCAGCATCAACCAGCAAAACGGCCCGTAAAACGATTAATGACTGGCGGCAGGACTATAACGAGTCCAGACCTCATTCATCGCTGAATTATCAGACGCCATCTGAATTTGCAGCAGGCTGGCGAAACGGGAAACATGAAGAAAAACCCCACCGACATTACTAACTGAAGGTTGTATCTAATACTGGGGGCAGGTCAATAGACAAATTCGGGAAACAGTTTGATATCGATCTATCCAGGATGGATATTGATCACTATATCCCGTGGAAAACACCGTGGTTTTTAGTAAATGATTTACTAAAAAGCCCGTTATTCAGACAAAGGAACCTTTAACGGTAAGGATGTTTGCGGAGTCAGCAAAAGCGGGACAGTGGTTGTATCAATGATGTCTATATACATAGGGGCTAATTATAAATGATTACGTAGATTGCTTTGTCATTAGAAAAAATGAAGACGGGATAAATTATAGCTTTCTCGTTCAAGAAAATGGCAGGTGCTATTACGCAAATTCTCATTTGCGTCCTTAACAAAAGATCGCCCTAAACGGCAATAATTTCACGTTGTTAGGTGATGAGAAGTACAAACATGATTGGGAAAGAGATCTACCTGCTTTAGCAGCCGTAGATTGGAAAAGTAATACGTTGTCAGTAGGAGAACATAAGAGTCCATCACGAGATCAACATTATCGGACGGATAATAAAAAAGTGTATGAAACTAAAACGGGTATGCTTACGGAAAGAACCCCAGTAATTATACCGGGGTCGCCTGATTATGCTATGTGACCGCAGCAGGCTATCAACATCTAAGAAAGCTAAAGGTACTGCGCCAGTAGTGTTTCCAGTTTGTTCTGATCAATGGCGAAAAGGCGGATGCCTTCGGCCAACTTCTCCACAGCCATTGGGTCCTGATTGTGCGACCAGTAGAACTCCGCTTCGCTGATGGTTTCTGGCTTAGACTGAATCTCTCCGGAGTAGTCCAATGGCGTCGGTATGACAGCATCACTCTGTTGAAGTTGTGCAAGGAGTGACGGTGAAACAGTCAGGCGGTCACAGCCGTTTAAAGCCAGGACCTGTTCCGGTGTGCGGAAGCTCGCCCCCATCACCACTGTCTGGTAGCCGTACATCTTGTAGAAACGGTAGATGTTGCGTACCGATTCCACACCCGGGTCATTATCTACGGTATAGACAGTATCGGGGTTATTTTTCTTGTACCAATCGTAAATGCGACCAACGAATGGGGAGATTAAAAATACGCCTGCATCGGCGCAGGCGCGAGCCTGCGCGAAGGAGAAAAGCAGAGTCAGGTTGCAGCGAATCCCCTCTTTTTCCAGTACTTCAGCAGCGCGAATACCCTGCCAGGTGGCGGCAAGCTTAATCAATACGCGTTCTTTGCCCACGCCTTGTTCGGCGTACAGTGCAATCAGTTCGCGCGCTTTGCGAATGCTGGCATCGGTATCAAACGACAGGCGAGCATCAACCTCGGTGGAAATCCGCCCTGGTACACTTTTCAGTATCAGTGCCCCGATACTCACCGCCAGATAATCGGCAACGGTGGAAGGAAGTAGTTCCTTGCCGGTATAGCGCGATGTTAGCGCGACGACGGTCTCTTTAATCAGATTCTGATACTGTGGCAGCAGTGCTGCTTTATAAATAAGAGAAGGGTTAGTGGTGGCATCTTCGGGTTGATAGGCAATGATGCTATCAATATCTCCGCTGTCAGCGACAATAATGGTGCGCTGCTTTAATTGTTCAAGTTGATTCATAATCTGTACCTGTCATTATTCTGTGCGAGCCATAATAAGGAGGGGCCCTCTCCCTATTATTTACGGTCTGTTATTTTGCTTGTGCCACGCGGGTTGTCAGGCCCGGCATATTAAAGCACTCGGCTTCGTTTTGAATCATGTCTTTAATTTTGTTCACCACGTAACGTTCTGGCTCAACGCCGAACGATTTCAGATTGGCAAACATTGTCTGCATCTCTTTAACCACTGCTGGTTTTTCGTAGTTATAGTGGCCGCTAAGTTCAAGAATTTCCTTCAGCAGTTCGGGCTCGTTAAAGATCTGCTCTTCGGATTTATTTTCATGCTCGTCGGTCATCCATTTTTCCCACTTGTGGCTCAGCACACACTCGCGTGTGAGCACGGTTTTTAAATCCGATGCCGATTTAATAAAGCCCTTCGCCGCCAGATCTTTTTCCACTTCCGCAAGCTTCAGATAGGCACGAGTTTCAATGGTGCCGTACGCTGGCGCGACGTTCATGGCGGTGATCCCAAGGCCTGGATGCTTAAGCAGAATTTCATCCGGCAGATAGTCGCCGTTGTGCTCTTTCAGCCCTACGCCATAGCGCGTGCTGATAGCCGACAGCTCCGCTGACTGCGTGTCGTTGAAGTGGCCAACGTTTTTAGTCAAGCGAGTCAGGGTACCGGTCTGGCCGACGATAAACAGCGGCTGCGGCAGTCCTTCATCATTCAGGCGCTTGTTTAATTCAATAATAAAGCCTTCGTAGGCGCTGATATCAGTCAGGCCGCCATTTGTTTCTTCGGTGCCCACTTCGTAGAAGAACTCTTTCAGGTTGTTCTTCTTACGATACTCTTCACAGAAGCGAATAAGCTCGACGGTACGCTTTAATACCAGCTCAATATCAATTACTTTACCCATGACGTACGGGTCTTTAGTTGGGTCGATGTGCAACAGATCGAACCCGGCATCCATATCAATCTGATAGGAGCGGCGCGCCAGTTCCATCGCCTGTGCTTCTGGAATATGGTCTTTACGCTCTTTATCACGCTGCCACGGGCCGCCATGATCTCGGCAGAGGAAGTAATCACCGTCGAAGCCGACTTTATCGGCCATCGCTTTCAGGTCGGCGGCGAAGCGAAACTGATCCCAGTTATTGACGTAGCCTGCGCCGAATTCATCAGCATCAACCTGATTACGGCTGGCAATAAACATCAACGGCAGATCTTTTTCTTTGCCTAATTCAAAACATGCCTGAATAAGCGCCGGAGACATTGGGCCAATACCCAGCATCGTGGACTTACCACCTTTAACGATATAATCAACGTACTGCTTCATGGTGTTTTTCATGACAACTCCTTAGGCTTTATTCATATCTGAAGTGACAGTTTTTTTAGCGTCGGCTTTCTTTACCGGCTCGCTAATATTTGGACGTAGAACATGCAGGCAGATAGCGGTCACAATGACGCCGATAGCCATATCCAGCACGTACCACAGCGGTGCTTTATTGACGCCAGCGATGGCAATCAACCCGCCGTGCGGCACCATTGATTCCACGCCGTGAACCATTGCAAGGCCCGCACCGACAGCGCTGCCGATAATGATCGAAGGCAGAACGGTCTTAAGATTTTTCACCGCGAAAGGAATGGCGCCTTCGGTGATCCCGATGAGGCCCATAAAGGCGGCGGAGGTGCCCATGCGTCGTTCATCCTCGGCCCATTTACGCTGAGAAATGAAGGTGGAGAGGGCGATACCCAGCGGCGGAATTGCGCAGGCAATACGGTAGGCACCGTTCGGGCCATAAATCCCTTCAGCCATCAATGCCAGAGTAAATGCGGTGGCTGTTTTGTTGACCGGGCCACCCATGTCAAAGGCCGCCATTGCGCCAAGAATCAGCCCCAGAACTATGCCGCTGCTTCCCTGCATATTCGAGAGCATGGAGACGAGCCAGTTCATAGCGGCGCCGATTGGCCCAATCAGGACGTAAAGATAAAGCATGCCAACGATACAGGTGGAGACGATAGGGATTATCATGATTGGCATGACTGGCATCAGTGCTTTACCAACCTTCCAGGTTTTAACCCATTTCGCGACATAACCGCTGAGGATACCGAGCAGCATTGCCCCGAGGAACCCTGTTACCACATGATCGGCACCCAGCGGTGTGCTGGCCATAAAGCCAGTAATCACCCCCGGGGTCAGCCCCGGTTTACCGGCGATGGAGTAGGCGATATAGGCGGCCAGTATCGGGATCATCATTCCGAGCCCCGCGCTCCCGATAGCACCCAGATTCAGTAAGAAGGGGTTAGTGACCACCATCCCTTTGCCCGCGACCGGCTCGCCGCCGACCAGCGATAGTGCCAGGCAGATCCCGCCTACGACCACCACCGGCATCATATATGACACACCGGTGCTGAACGCTTTAACCAGCTCATCCTTTACGGCTTTCATTTTTTCCGACATTTTCAATCCTCCTGGTTCCCGCTATTTTTTATTGGGTGCGAGCCATATTCAGGGTGTCGCAATCCCCCAGAGGTTTATGTCTGGTAAGAAAAATAACGGGCTCGCAGAAATTAAATTACGTTTTGTTTCCCTTCCCGGATGCCGAAATAACTCCAGGAAGTGTCGCTTAAATTAACTCGCCAGCTTTTCTGCTTTATCAATAATCGCCGCAGGGTCGCGCACGACTTCGGCAGGGTTGAGTGATATCACCAGCCCGGCATCTTCTTTTTCTTCAAAGCGCTCAACGCCTTCGATACCGATGGCAACGGCCAGAATAACCACATCGGCCTCGGCAATCTCGTCTTCGCTTAATTCGTTCTCAATACCCATGCCGCCTTGGGTTTCGACCTTCACGTCGTAACCGCGTTTCTTACACTCTTGCTCAATAGCCTCCTGAGCCATATAGGTATGGGCAACACCGGTAATACATGCTGCAACTCCGACAATTTTCATGAGTGACTCCTGATTTTTTATTTTGTCTATCGGTTTAAACTCTTAATTCATGACCATGAAGTTATACATCTAAGGTTCTGGCCATCAGGTTGTAGAGTACATCGACGCTATCGGCATTTTTTATTTCATTGCGAAATTCCTCTTTCATTAATTTACGGGCGAGGGTGGAAAAATATTTCATGTGCGCATCAGGATCGGCAGACTTGCTGACCGTAAGCATAAAGACGGTTTCAACCTGCTGGTCGCCCCAGGTTATCGGCTGTTCCAACGTCGCCATACTGATGGTCGAATCGGTAATGTGGTCAGATTTAGTATGCGGAATGGCAAAACCGTAGCCGACGGCGGTAGAGAAGGCGTCCTCACGTGTCCAGATATCGTCACAAAGGCGCTCCCTGCTGTCGGTACGATGGTGCAGCCACAGGTTGTCGGTCATTTTTTTGATGGCTTCGTTTTTGTCTCGGGCATCAAGATTGAAGATAATAAATTCCGGCGCGAGAATCGGTTTCTGGCTTTTTGCCTTCCCCAGTGGGGCCTGAAGCGCGGCTTTCACCGCGGCGGAGTGCGTCAGCGCGAGAGCATCCCGTGCTAACTGCTGACATTGAGTAAAGTTGAGCTCACGCAAAGCGTGCTTCACACCTGGAATGGCGCTTCCGCTCATGCTGAGTTCGTCGAACCCCATGCCGGTGAGCAGTGGCAGGAAATCTTTACTGGCCCCCAATTCACCGCACAGGCCAATCCATTTTCCTGCCCGGTGCACTTCATCGATGGCGAACTGCAGCGCGCGCAGGAAGGACGAGGCGTAGTTGTCATAGACGTTCGCCACTTGCGAATTTCCACGGTCGGCGGCAAAAAAGTACTGTGTCAGGTCATTGCTGCCGACGCTGAAGAAATCGGCGTATTCGGCTATTTCAGGAATCGCAAAGATAACGGACGGCACCTCCAACATGACGCCGAGCGAGATGGCGTCGTTGAACGGCAATCCCTCCTCGCGCATTGTCTGCTTAACTGATTCCATCACCTCACGGCACCAGATAATTTCTTCCACGCAGGCAATCATTGGGATCATGACCTTCGCATCGCCAATTGCAGAGGCGGTGAGAATGGCCTTGAGCTGCATAGCAAACAGCTCGCGATAGCGTGGATAGGTACGTACCGCGCGATAGCCAAGGAACGGGTTATCTTCATCACCGGGATTCAGGTAATCGACGGGTTTATCGCCGCCGATATCAAAGGTGCGGAAAATGACCGGGTTGCCGTCGGCACAGGCCATTACGCGGCGATAAAGATCGGTCAATTCGGCGTAGTCCGGTGGCGTTTCGCGGTCCATAAACGACATTTCGGTACGGAACAGCCCAATCCCCTCGGCGCCGTGATTAAACGCAGCTTCAGCTTCCTCGAAACTGGCGATATTGGCAGCAATCTCCAGGCGATGGCCGTCGGCAGTTACCGCTGACTGGTGGACGTTACTCAGCATCTGCTGTTGCATCGTGTGCTGAACTGCCATTTCGTTACGGTAATAACGCAGGACCTGCTCATCAGGTGCCGTGACTAAGATAGCCCGGTCGCCGTCGATAATAATGTTCTGCTGTAGTTGTAGATTGAGTGTGGAAAAATCGATATCGGTCAGCGTCGGGATACCCAGCGAGCGGGCAAGGATCGCGGTATGTGATGTTTTTCCGGTGGCGTTAAGTACCATGCCTGCGAGCAACTGTTTATTAATGCTGAGGAACTTACTCGGTGTCAGACTATCAGCAAAAATAATAGAGGGTGCATTAAGTTCGAGTCCATTTGGCGGGAGAGCATGCTCACCATAGACAGTCGTCAAGAGTTGGCTGGTAATATCCAGAACGTCCAGAACTCTTTCCTTCATATATTTGCTGGAAGAGCGGCCAAGTATTTCACAGAAATCCATTGCCGCTAATACGATGGCCCGCCAGCTATTTTCACCGTTATCAATAAAGTGAACTATCGCTTCCTGGAGGGCGCTATCTGTAATAATCGACAGATGTGCCTGGATAATATCGTGCTCAACGCCGACTTTTCTTTCCAGGGCATCCAGTTTGGCCTGTTTTAATGTTTCAATACCGGCCTTCAGCATCTGCTTTTCCTCAGCGGTTGCTCGGGTTTTCATTGTGGCGAGCGCCATGATGTCGTCAAAGTTCAGGCTCTTCACAACTACCGGTCGGGCAATCGCCACGCCGCCGCTGATACGCGAACCCCGAATAAAACTCAACTGGGTTTCGCGCAGTGAACGGGGGAAATAGTCAGCCTGATCCCGCTTTTCTTCTTCTGAAGCAATCTCAAACTGCGGGAGTTTTTTCAGCAAGGCAGAAAGCTCATTTGCCGCCTTGTGGGCGTCTTCGCCGCTAACGGTGATTTCGCAATCGTCGTTCAGCAGGGTATCGGTGGCGACGAGAGAGAGTGCGCTTTTGGCGCTGCCCTGTAATCCGGTACGGGTATTCTTCCAGCACACCTCAGACTGAAAAGCGTTACAAAGGCGCTCAATATGTCCTGCCGGTCTGGCATGGATACCTTCCTTGAGCTCACACTGATAGGTAATCAATTCCGACATAATCACTCCCAAACTTTTCGCCAATGCGGGTTAATTTTTTTTGCAGAACGTTGCCTGCATTTCATGGATATATCCTTGACCGTTTGGGGGGCGTTTTGAATAGAAAAAAAATGACGTTTTCTTGAAAAAAATAGCCTGGTATTTATTTTGTGACTCTAATCATAAAAATGAATTCAAATGAAAGGAAATGAAGCGGTGATGACGGAATTACTATGAAAACCACTTTATTTATATTTATTGCGCACCATTACTTGCGATAAAAATAAATAATATTGAAGTTAAAAGGTGGCGATAAATATGCATTTTCGTGGACTGCTTTTTGATTTAGACGGCACGCTGGTGAATTCACTGGATTTTGTTGAGGCCTCCTGGAGCGCCTGGGCGGAGCGTAAGGGGTTCAGTGTGCAGGCGGTACGCCATTATCTGCACGGCAAACCGGCGGTTAGCACGCTGCGCCATTTTATGCCGGAAGCAAGTGATGCAGTTATTGAGCAGGAGTTCCTGGCGCTTGAAGCGTATGAAGCCAGTCATGCGGAAGGCATAACGCCGGTGTCCGGCGCCGTGTCGTTTCTCGAGTCACTCAATATGCTGAACGTACCCTGGGCAATTGTGACTTCGGGATCACTAAAAGTCGCCTCGGCGCGCATTTACCATGCGGGGCTGCCTTTCCCCAACGTGCTGGTCACCAGCGAAGATATTACGTGTGGCAAGCCTGATCCGGAGCCATTTTTGTTGGGGGCGCAGCGCCTGAACATTCCCGCCACCCACTGTGTGGCGTTTGAGGATTCTCACGCTGGGCTACTGTCGGCACAGGCGGCACAGAGCGGGGTGGTAGAGGTGCTTACGCCGCAGTCAGTTACCCACGATATCGACACTTTCGCCACCATCCCGCACTACCAGAATCTCTCCGTCAGTCATAAAGGCGAGGCCGAATTTTTCCTTAGAATTGAAAATGGAGCAGTTAATGATCGCTAAAAAAACGCTGGCTAATGCAATTCGCTTTCTTAGCATTGATGCGGTTCAGCAGGCCAAATCGGGTCACCCTGGTGCGCCGATGGGGATGGCCGATATTGCGGAAGTGCTGTGGCGGGACTTCCTCAACCACAACCCGGCCAACCCCGGTTGGGCCAACCGCGACCGTTTTATATTATCGAACGGTCATGGATCGATGCTTATCTACAGCTTGTTGCATCTGACGGGGTACGATCTGCCGTTAAACGAGCTAAAAAACTTCCGACAGCTGCACGCGAAAACACCGGGGCACCCGGAAGTCGGCTACACCGCAGGTGTTGAAACCACCACTGGCCCGCTGGGGCAAGGCATTGCCAATGCCGTGGGGATGGCCGTCGCCGAGAAAACCCTGGCGGCGCAGTTTAATCGTCCCGGCCATGAGGTGATTGACCACTTCACCTACGTCTTTATGGGCGATGGTTGCATGATGGAAGGCATTTCACACGAAGCCTGTTCGCTCGCCGGGACGCTTAAATTGGGTAAACTGGTGGCGTTCTATGACGATAACGGGATCTCGATTGATGGTCACGTTGAAGGCTGGTTCACCGATGACACCGCGCGGCGTTTTGAAGCCTACGGCTGGCATGTTGTGCGTGATATCGATGGGCACGATGCCGAGGCGATACATCGCGCCGTAGAGGCCGCCCGCGCGGTGGTCGATAAACCCTCTTTGCTGATGTGTAAAACGGTGATTGGCTTTGGCTCACCGAACAAAGCGGGCACCCATGATGTCCACGGTGCGCCGCTTGGCGAGGCAGAAATTGCCGCCACCCGCGAAGCGCTGAACTGGCCCTATGCACCGTTTGAAATTCCCTCTGAAATTTATGCGCACTGGAATGCTAAAGAAGCAGGTGAAGCGAAAGAGTTCCAGTGGCAGCAAAAATTTGCCGCCTATGTGCAGGCTTTCCCGGAATCGGCAGCCGAACTGACTCGTCGTCTGAACGGCGACCTTCCCGCAGAGTTCAATGCAAAATCTCAGGCCATTATTGAGCGCCTGCAGGCCGAACCGGCGAAGATTGCCAGCCGTAAAGCGTCGCAAAATACCATTGAGGCCTTCGGTCCGCTGCTTCCGGAATTTCTGGGTGGTTCGGCAGATTTAGCCCCCAGCAACCTGACGTTATGGTCCGGCTCGAAAGCCATCAATGAAGATAGCGACGGTAACTATATTCACTATGGCGTTCGTGAGTTTGGCATGACGGCCATTGCTAACGGCATTGCGCTACACGGCGGTTTTCTACCCTATACCTCCACGTTCCTGATGTTCGTCGAGTATGCCCGTAATGCAGTGCGTATGGCAGCGCTGATGAAGCAGCGCCATGTGATGGTTTATACCCACGATTCGATTGGTCTGGGGGAGGATGGCCCAACGCATCAGCCTGTTGAACAGATTGCCTCACTGCGCCTGACGCCGAATCTCAGCGTGTGGCGGCCGTGCTGCCAGGTCGAGACCGCCGTGGCATGGAAACAGGGTGTGGAACGCACTGACGGGCCGACGGCGCTGATCCTCTCACGGCAGAACCTGAACCAACCGGAGCGTACCTGGCAGCAAATTCAGGATATTGCGCGGGGGGGTTATGTGCTGAAGAGCTGCGAGGATGAACCGCAGGTGATTCTGATTGCTACCGGATCGGAGGTGGCGTTGGCCGTAACGGCCTGGCAGCAGTTGACCGCCGAGGGGGTCCACGCGCGCGTGGTATCGATGCCCTGTACCGACCGCTTTGATAAACAGGATGCCGCCTATCGCGAATCGGTGCTGCCAGCCACGGTGGCAGCGCGTGTCGCGGTCGAAGCCGGTATCACCGACTACTGGTTTAAATATACCGGGCTGGGTGGGGCGATTATCGGCATGCAAGGCTTTGGTGAATCCGCGCCCGCAGAACACCTGTATGAAGCCTTTGGTATCACCACCGAGGCCGTAGTACGTCAGGCCAAAGCGTTGCTGGCGTAATCACTCAGGCCCCCGTGTGTGGGGGCCGCTTGTCACTGAGGAGGAGTAATGTTCAACGTCGATTTGCATTTGCATACCGTGGCGAGCACCCATGCCTACAGCACCGTTCACGATTATCTCGCCGCCGCCGTGCGTAAAGGTATACGGTTGATTGCCATTACCGACCATGGCCCGGAAATGGTTGATGCGCCTCATGCATTTCACTTTAACAACATGTGTATTCTGCCAAGGGTGGTTGAGGGCGTGGGCCTGCTGCGCGGTATTGAAGCCAACATTAAAGCCAACGGCGAAACCGACTGTAGCGATAAAATGCGTAGCTCGCTGGATCTTATTATTGCCGGTTTCCATAAGCAGGTTTTTGCCCCCGCAGACGTGGTGGCCAACACCGAGGCGATGATTGCGGCTATCGCCAGCGGTAAGGTGCATATCATCAGCCATCCGGGCAACCCGGAATACCCAATTGATATTCCTGCTGTCGTTGCCGCCGCTCTTGAATACGATGTGGCGCTGGAGGTGAACAACGCGTCGTTTCTGTATTCCCGACGCGGTAGTGAGAGTAACTGCCGCAAAATTGTGGCGGCGGTGCACGAAGTAGGCGGCTTGCTGTCGCTGGGAACGGACTCGCACAGCGCCTTTACATTGGGTGACTTCAGCGCCTGTCAGCATCTGTTGGCGGAGATTGAATTCCCTGAGGAGCGGATATTAAACGGCTCGCCGCAGCGGGTCCTGGAATTTCTTGAGCGGCGTGGCGGTGAACCTATTGTGGAGCTAAATGCGCTGTACGCTACAGTTCGATAATGTTGCCTCGTGGCAGGTTGAGCGACTTGCGAATGGCAGAAATCACTGCTGTGGGTTTGAGCAGCAGTGAGTTGATGCAGACATTGATAATGCGGCAGCCAGCGAAGCGCGTCGGGTTATCGATGGTGATATCAGAGGCAATGATGGCAAGCTCAGCTTCAAGTAAGTCCTTTTCGGTTATCTCGTTTTTAAGTCCCAGCACGCCCTGGGTCTCGATTTTTATCGAGAAGTGATAGGTTTTTGCCAGTTTTTCCAACTGCTCGGCGGCCATGTAGGTATGCGCCACGCCGGTTGCGCAGGCAGTTACCGCCACGATATGCAGATGGCGATCACTGGAAAAGGGCTGCACGTCATCTTTCGCAGTACGGGTCATGATAAGTTTGCTCCCTTGTTCTTACGCCGGTATTCAAGTGGCGTACAATCGTTGATGTTCCGGAACACTTTGCAAAAATAGTTTGTATCGCTGAAACCACACTTCTCTGCGACCTCATTAATCTTCATAGTGGTGTTGATTAGCAGCGATTTCGACCGCGAGATCCGGGCAAGCTTCAGGTACTCATTAAATTTTACATCTGATTCGCGGGAAAACAGGCGCGAAAGGTAACCGGGGGAAATATTAAAGGCCTTCGCAACACTTTCTCGACTGATCTCCATATGATAATGGCTATCGATATAGCTTTTTATGCCGTCCAGTAGCGAAAAGGGCCCCCTCGGGTTATTTATCCCTTCGGCCACCTGGTAAAGCAGATCGTTAAGCAGGGCGTAGACGATGTGTGCGAAGGTCTCGCTGGTTTTATCTTGCGCCCATGCCATCGATTCTGCCAGCTCGAGCAACCGGTCTCGTACCGTACTGCTGGAGTTTTGCAGGTTAAATTTCTCCACCTCTTTAAACTGTGTACCATCCCAGTTGCTGATGCTAAAGCCAACATCCTGCTTCCAGAATACAATTGACATGCAGATAACCGGGCTTTCCCAATGCGGTGAATTCCAGCTATTAGCAGGAATGTAAGTGATAGTTCCGACCGCGCGCTTGCACTTGATTACGCGGTCAATGCCTTTTGGCAGCAGCATGCTCAGGCCCCCTTTTACCGTGACCTCAATGCGCGGAACGTGCAGGTGGTAAGCCATTGCTGGAGGCTGTGCGTTGCCGTTGGCGACCAGCACGCTTTCGCTGGCAGAGCTTTGTACGCTGAACTCGCTCAAAATTGACTGAATAAATGCGGGCATTGTCTGTGTCCTGATTACTCGTCCTTGGATTTAACTAGGGTCTTCAGCACCTTTATTGCAATTGCGGTGGTGAGCGTGCCAGCGATGACCGAAACGATATAACCGAAGTGATTGCCAACGACCGGCAGAACAATAAGTCCGCCCCAGGGGGCGGCGTTGGTTGCACCAAACCACAGTGACGAAATCGCCGCCACGGCGCTACCCAGCATGATGGCGGGAATGACGCGGATCGGGTCGGTGGCAGCAAAGGGAATGGCGCCTTCAGTGATCCCCATGCAACCCATAATGATCGCCGGCTTACCGGCTTGGTGCTCCACATCGTTGAAAATGTCTTTAAACATAACGGTGGCCAGTGCCAGTCCGAGTGGCGGCGTGCAGTTGGCCGCAGCCACGGCGGCCATCAACTGCGGGTTGGTTGAGATCAGCGCTACGGCGAAAAAGAAGGCGGTTTTGTTCATCGGTCCGCCCATGTCGATGGCAATCATGCCACCCAGAATGCCACCGAGGATGATAAATGATCCCCCCTGCATATTGGCGAGCCACTCACTCAGCCACTTCATCAACCCGGCAATCGGGTCGCCGATGATGTAATACACTGCCATCCCGGTGATGAAGGTACCCAGCAGCGGGATGATGAAAATCGGCAGCACCATGCGCAGAAAACAAGGAATGTTCAGGCGCGCAATCGCCGTCAGCAGCACCCAGACCACCAGTCCGGCAATAATGCCCGCCAGCATGCCGCCGAGAAATCCTGCTCCCATCTGACAGGCCATAAGCCCACCAATGGCGCCCGGAGCAATACCCGGTTTATCGACCATTGACCAGGCGATAAATCCGGCCAGAATCGGAATAAACAACGTTAATCCCGCCATGCCAATTTGCGACATCGCCTTAAGAAAACCGCTTTCCGGTATCGCCGCATGGCCGTTGAGCATGACCGACAGCGCCAGCAGTACGCCTCCCGCGACGACAAAAGGCACCATATAGGACACGCCGGTCAAAAAATGTCGCTTGGTATTTTTTAAGAGTTTTAACATACCGACCTCGTGGCTGGATTGGGCGGATTAGCGTACTAATGCGCTAAAAATAAGGTCATAGAGCGCAATAGGGGTAGTAGTCGCTTTGACTTTGTTGACGAAATCGTCGTTCATCAGCAGGCGGGCAAGGCTGGAGAAATAGCGCATATGTTCATTTTCTAAAGCAACCGCGCTAATGGTCAGCATAAAAACGGTATCCACCTGCACACCACCCCAGGCAACGGGCTGGCGTAATCGTGCGATGCCAATGGTGGAATGTTCTACTGCCGCAGTGCGCGCGTGCGGAATGGCAAAGCCTGCGCCTACCACAGTCGGGAAGGGGCTTTCTCGTGCCCAGATGTCCTGACAAAGTTTGTCGCGAGAGTCTGTGCGCTGGAGTAGCCAGAGATTGTCGACCATTTTTTTGATCGCTTCGTTTTTGTCTTCCACGTCCAGATCCCACTGAACCAGCTCAGGCATTAATAGTGGCCAGTTGTTCGGCGCGGCGGCGGGGTGTTCGCGCTTTTGTTGCTGTACAGCCATCTCATGGTGGTAGTAGCGCAAGATCTTTTCATCAACCTCGGTAATAAGCATACCGTGATCGGCATCTAGCACTAAAGTGCATTGATGGGCAAAGGTGTCAGGATTGAAATCAACACCCACCAGGGTTGGAATATTTCGCGCCTGGGCGAGGATGGCTGTATGCGAATTTTGACCAGGCGCCGAGAGCACCAGACCAGACAAATTATGATTATTTAGTGTCATCAGTTGACTTGGAGTAAGCACATGGGCCAACACCAGACTTGGGTGTGTGAGCGGGGGCATTGGCAGTAGCAGTGGGTGTTCAGCGTAAAGAGTGCTCAGGATCTGCATAGCTATATCGAGAATATCCAGGGTACGCTGCTGGATATAACGACTGGAGGAACGAGCCAGCACGGCGCTGAAGTCCATCGACGCACGCACTATGGCAGACCAGACATTGATGCCCTGACAGAGATAGTTGCTAATGCTTGTCTGAAACTCATCGTCATTAATCAATTCCATATGAGCTTCCAGAAGGTCGTGCTCAATGCCCTGAAACTGCTGTAATAAGGCTTTATTTTGTTCCTGCAGCGTTTTCAGCGCGGCAAGCAGGCGTTGTCGCTCTTTTTTCGGAGGATTTTTCTCGGTAGGGGCTTGTGCCAGCAGCTTATCGAAGCTGATCTCAGGAATAAATATCGGGGGGGCTATGGCAATCCCTGTATTAAGGCTGACTCCGGTCAGGTAATGAGGGTAAAGTTCCTCAAGGCTGCGTGGAAGATGACCGGGAACAGAAGATGGGATGACACTTAAATCTGGGAGCCTTGGCAACAACTCCGTCAGCGCCGCCGCCGCGCCAGCGCTGTCTGGCCCGTCCAGCGTGATACGACTGTCATCGCCGCATAACGTGTCGGTGGCAACCAGGGAAAGCGCATTTTTGGCGTTGCCATTAATCCCCGTGCGCATGTTTTGCCAGACGATATTGGCCTTGTAGGTATTACAAATCCGTGCGATATGTCCGGCGGGCCTTGCATGGATCCCATCACTCAATGTGCAATGATAGGTGATTTCTGTTCCCATCTTTGCTCCTTAAAGTGTTGAGCGGCCAGGATTGCTTTATGTTATTTTTTCTCGAAAATTTAATGTCTGATATAGTAAAAAAATGACCTTATCTTGAAAATTAGAACCAAATGATAAGTTTGTGATTCTGGTCATATTTTGATTTAGGCTAAGCCGCTGAAGCACCAGACAGTCGTTATATCCAGAGATTCGTTGCTAACGCCAGGGTTGAGATGACCAGGCGACGGTTAGGGTAAGAAGCCCTTAATCTTAAGACCCCAAAAAGTATGCGTTTTTACCGCTTTGATATCTGAATCACCACGGATTCAACAGACACCTCAGAGTCATTTAAGATGACTTAAAGAGAGGTGCCTATGCGCGGTAAGCGTTATCCCGAAGCGTTTAAAATTGAAGCAGTCAAACAGGTTGTTGATCGTGGTTATTCTGTTTCCAGCGTTGCAACACGTCTTGATATCACCACCCACAGCCTTTACGCCTGGATAAAGAAGTACGGTCCGGATTCTTCCATTCATAAAGAACAGTCAGATGCTCAGGCCGGGAGCCGCCGTCTTCAGAAAGAGCTGAAGCGGGTT
>Ga0308171_1001429_pt1 | contig 32154 bp, 31 predicted proteins | sample PhyGR1_FD_202135 | JGI IMG/M metagenome (GOLD analysis project Ga0308171, IMG submission 202135) | Phyllosphere microbial communities from UC Gill Tract Community Farm, Albany, California, United States - DLSLSG.R1 | ecosystem: Host-associated > Plants > Phyllosphere > Unclassified | place: USA...
ATGGCCAAGGAAAAGTTCGAACGGACGAAGCCGCACTGCAACATCGGCACGATTGGTCACGTTGACCACGGCAAGACGACGTTGACGGCTGCGATCACGATGACGCTGGCGAAGGCCGGCGGCGCGAAGGCGATGAACTACGCCGACATCGACGCTGCGCCGGAAGAGAAGGCCCGCGGCATCACGATCAACACCGCGCACGTGGAATATGAGACGGCCAACCGTCACTACGCCCACGTCGACTGCCCCGGCCACGCCGACTATGTGAAGAACATGATCACCGGCGCCGCGCAGATGGACGGCGCGATCCTGGTGGTGTCGGCCGCCGACGGCCCGATGCCGCAGACCCGCGAGCACATCCTGCTGGCCCGTCAGGTCGGCGTGCCGGCCCTGGTGGTCTTCATGAACAAGGTCGATCTGGTCGACGACGAAGAGCTGCTCGAGCTGGTCGAGATGGAAGTGCGCGAGCTGCTTTCGTCGTACCAGTTCCCCGGCGACGACATTCCGATCACCAAGGGTTCGGCCAAGGCCGCGACCGACGGCGTAAATCCGGAAATCGGCGAACAGCGCGTTCTGGCCCTGATGGAAACCGTCGACGCCTACATCCCGCAGCCGGAGCGTCCGGTCGACCTGCCGTTCCTGATGCCGGTCGAAGACGTGTTCTCGATCTCGGGCCGCGGCACCGTGGTCACGGGCCGCGTCGAGAAGGGCATCGTCAAGGTCGGTGAGGAAGTCGAGATCGTCGGCATCCGTCCGGTCCAGAAGACGACCTGCACGGGCGTGGAAATGTTCCGCAAGCTGCTCGACCAAGGTCAAGCGGGCGACAACGTCGGCGTGCTGCTGCGCGGCACCAAGCGTGAAGACGTCGAGCGCGGCCAAGTGCTGTGCAAGCCGGGCTCCATCACCCCGCACACCAAGTTCCTGGCCGAAGCCTACATCCTGACCAAGGAAGAAGGCGGTCGTCACACCCCGTTCTTCACGAACTATCGCCCGCAGTTCTACTTCCGCACGACGGACGTGACCGGCATCGTTCACCTGAAGGAAGGCGTCGAGATGATCATGCCGGGCGACAACGCCGAGCTGAACGTCGAGCTGATCACCCCGATCGCCATGGACCAAGGCCTGCGCTTCGCCATCCGTGAAGGCGGCCGCACCGTCGGCGCCGGCGTCGTCGCCAAGATCGTCGAGTAAGAAGACCGGCCTCAAGTCGCGCGCCTCCGCGAGGCGCGCATAGGCCGAAAGACACAGTAGCGTAACAGAACGGCCCCCGGAGCCATCCGGGGGCCGTTTTGCTGTGGGGGCTATTTTCAGGCTTCTCCAGACGCGGCCGTTGGAGGGTGAGTTGTATCGGGGGGCGCCGCAGCCCAAGGCCTCCCGCCTCCGGGGCGCGGCTCAGGCCTGGAGATAGGGGCCGGTCCGCGCGAGGCGGACGGCCTAGTTTTCGGCGTTGACGAAGTTGCGCACGCGGGGCGGGACCGGCGGCGTGGGCGGGGTGCGGATGATGCGGATGGAGCTGCTGCGGCAGGCCTGGGGCGTCAGGCGGCCGGGCAGGCGGGTCGAGCCGTCGCCGCAGGCTTCACTGATCTGGTCCTGCGTCAGGCCGCGCGCGCCCGACAGGTCGGCGCCGCGAATGTCGGTCCGACGCAGCGAGGCGTTGGAGAAGTCGGCGCGCGAGAAGCTGCCGCCGGTCAACCGCGCCCCATCCAGGCTGGCGTTCGAAAAGTCCGCGCTGGAGAAATCGCCGCCCGAAAGGTTCGAGGCCGTGACCTCAGCGCTGGCGAAGTTGGCGCCGGACGCCCGGACATTGGCCAGGGTGGCGCCGAACAGTTCGGAGTTGGAAAAGTTGGTTCCGGCCAGGGTCGCGCCGGTGAAGTTGACCCCGTGCATCTCGCTGCCCGAAAGGTTGGCGCGGGTCAGGTTGGCGCGAACGAAGGACGATCCTTGCGCCTCGGCGCCGTTGATTTGCGCCCCGGTGAAGTTGGCGGAGGTGAAGTTGGCGCCGACCATCTCGACCCCGCCCATGTTGGCGCGGCTGAAATCGCTGCCGGTGAAGTTGGAGCCCATCATCTCGGCGCCGCGCAGATTGGCGCCGACAAGGGTGGCGTTCATGAAGCTGGCGCCGGTGAAGGTGGCGCCCGACAGATTGCGGCCGGACAGTTCGCAGCGGTTGCACGATCCGCCCAGCGACACCGAACGGGCCACGTCGCGGTCCTGCATCGACATCTCGACCCCGGCGAAGGCGGGCGAGGCGGCGAGCGCCAGTCCCAGCGTCAGCAGAGCCAATGTGGGGCGGACCCGGATATGTTCAGCGATCTGTTTCACGCAGCCTGAATGCCTCGAAAGCCCCGTCGCACCTACTTAAATCGAGGTAACTTCATGAAATCGAGGCAAGGTCGGCGCCGCTCAGCAGGCCGGAATGCGAAGGCCACGCGGCAGGACGGTGGAACCGTCGCCGCAGGCCTGGTTCAGCTGGTTTTGCGTGAGGCCGGTGGCCCGCGCCAGCTGGGCGCCCGACAGATTGGTCCCCGACAGGGTCGCGCCGGCGAAGCTTGCGCCCTCCAGATAGGCGCCGACGAAACTGGCGTTGGTCAGGTTGGCGCGCGAGAAGTTGGAGCCTGAGAAGACGCCGCCATAGGCCTCGACGTCGCGCATGTCGGTGTTGGAAAAGCGCGTGCGGTTCATGACGCTGAGGCTGAGGTCCGCCTGGCGCAGGCGTGAGCCGGCCAGATTCAGGCCGCGCGCCTCCAGCCCCGAAAAGTCGCCTTGAAAAAGATTGCAACCGGCGCAGGAGGCGCCGCGTCGCACGCTGGCGATCTGGCCCGCGTTCTGGGCCAACGCAGGCGCGGCGACGGCCAGCAGGGCGGCGATCAGGCCGAGGGAAAGTGTGCGTTTCATGGACCGGGCTCCGACGTTTGATCGTCTGTCAGCAAACCCTAGGCCATAACCCTTAACCTAGCCCTGATCGCCGCCCTTCAGCGCCGGCGCCGCCCCGCAGGTGTCGCAGACCCAGGCGGCGCCGCGCTGCTGCAGGCTGAAATCGCCGCAGGCGGGGCAGGCCACGGCTTCGGTATTGGCGACACTGTCGATCATCGGGCGCGGTCCGGGCTCGCCCTTCTTGCCGAAGGGCAGCACGACCAGATTGTCGGGCGCCGATCCCCGCGCGAACCCTTTGGAGATGAAGCGGGCGGCGGGCACGGCCGCGTCGGCGTCGGGCTTTCCGTCGCCCCAATTCCCTAAATTCTGCCCGTCTGCGTTCAGGTCGTCCGTTCCTGCGTTGGCCAGTTCGGCGCGGTCCAGATACGACACGCCCAGTTCGCGGAAGATGTAGTCCAGGATCGAGGTCGCCGACTTGATGGAGTCGTTGCCGGTGACGCGGCCGGCCGGCTCGAACCGGGTGAAGACGAAGGCGTCCACGAACTCGTCCAGCGGCACGCCGTATTGCAGGCCGATGGAGATGGCGATGGCGAAGTTGTTCATCAGGCTGCGGAAGGCGGCGCCTTCCTTGTGCATGTCGATGAAAATCTCCCCCAGCTCGCCGTCTTCATACTCGCCGGTGTGGATATAGACCTTATGGCCCCCGACGGCGGCCTTCTGGATATAGCCCTTGCGGCGGTCGGGCAGCTTCCGGCGCGCGCGTTCGCGCTCGACGACGCGTTCGACGACCCGTTCCGTCGGAGCCGGGCGAGGCGCTTCGCGGGCAGGCTCGGGGCGGCCAAGCTCGGGGCGGGCGGTGTCGAGCGACGGCAGGGACAGCAGCGGGCCGACGGGCGGCGCGGCGCGCGACAGACGAAGGGCGCGACGACCGTCCAAGGCGCCCTGGCTCAGCAGTCGCGCGGCCTGGGTGGAGGTCGTGCGCCAGTCCATCAGTTCGATCGCGAGGTCCGGCATGTCGCTGAACGATTCGACGGCGCGCCGCAGGTCGGCCGCCGCCGCCGCCGGATCGGCCAGCAGGGCGGCGACGGAGGCCGGCGCCTCGGGCCAGTCGCGCAGATCGCCATGACCGAAGACGCAGCGCGTCGCCGCCGTCTCCGCCTCCTCCGACACGCCCAGCAGGGTCAGCAGCAGACCATCGCCGTCTTCCACGCCCAGGACGTCGCGGATGAAGCCGGGGTCCAGGACGGGGGCGGCGAAGACCGTGTCGAAATCCTCTGCCCAGCCCAGGGCGGTCTCGATGGCGGCCAGTTCGATGTCCGTAAAGCCCAGGGCGCGCAAGGCTGTATGGTCGATGCCCGGCGCCTCGACCAGGGTGCGGCGACCGAACGTCCACCGTTCCGCCGCCTCGACATCGCCGCCCGCCGCCGCGATGGCCTTGGCAAGCGCGGGGTGCAGCCGGCGACCGATCTCGCCGTCGGCCGTCTGGAACACATCGATCGCCGCGACGCGACCCTGGCCCAGCCGCAGCCGCGCCTCCGCATCGTCGACGAACAGGCCGATGGCCGAATGGCGACGCGGCTTCTCCGGGTATTCCCAGTCGGGGCAGGGACCGCGCAGGCTCGCCAGTTCGGCCGAGGTCATCGCCGCCGTCGCCGCGACCAGGCCCGCGAGCGTCTGCGCCTGATCCATGCGGTCGTCGCTGGCCGCCAGCGCGTCCAGCAGGCCGTCCAGTCCCAGCGCGATGGGACCGGGCCGCGCGGACTGAAGGTCTAGCGCCACGGTCAGCAGGCGTGTCAGATCCGCCAGATTGGTCGCCATGTGTCCGTCGAGCGCTATGACGGCGCTCAGATCGATCAAAGCCCGCGCGGTCTGCGCCGTCGCGGTCTCCGCATCGCGCGGGTCGAAGGCGACGATCAGACCGCCGTCCAGCGCCGCCTCGGCCGCCAGCAAGGCTTCGGGCGCGCCCGCCGCGATCTGGGTCCGGTCCGCCAGGGCGACCAGAGGCGCGCCTTCGACCACCGGTTCCAGGGCCATTGTGGGCCGTTCGCCGTCGATGGCTCTCAGGATGTCGGCGTCGCTGGCGCCGCACCGCCGCGCCAGCGCCGCCGCACGGCCCAGGGCGGGGTTGCGCGAAGGGTCGCCGCAGTCGCCGCGCGGACCTTCGCAGCGATCGACCGCATCGGCCACGCCGGCCAGCGCCTCGGCCAGGGCGTCGGCCGCCCGGGCCCCCAGACGCGCGGCCGCGCGCCGCCCGGCGTGCGCCTTCAGCCGCGCCGCCGCGCCGGGGTCGTTCAGATCGACGACGCCGACGGCCGCAGGTCCGGACGCGGCCGGCGCCGCCAGGCCCAGCCTGAAGGCGCCCGACAGCTCCTCGACGAACGCGGCGGCCTCGGCCCGGTCGAACACGCCCTCGGCCACGCCCGTCGCCGCCAGCCGCTCGGCCCAGGCGTCGACGCCGCCGTTCAGCCAGTCGCCCGACAGGGGCGTTGCGAACCCTTTCGCCTCGATCCAGTCCAGCCAGGCCTCGATCCGGACGTCGGACCAGCCGGCGGGGGCCAGGACCTGTTGCACGCCGGATGGGCGCTCGATGGCGCGGGTCTCCATCGCGACTCGTTCGGCGCGAGCGGCGAAGCCGGATTGAAAGCGCATGGCGGCGTCTCTCCGAAAGGTTCGAGGAAGCCTAGGATGCACACGCGGCTTAGCCAATACATCTGGTGTCGCTGGGCAGGTTTGCCCACAAGATATCGATTCACCACCAGGCACCTGAACGCTGGACGAAGAGGGCGCGGGTTTCTATGATCCGCACCAGACGCCGCCTCCCTTTCCGGCGACCCCTTACGGTTGGATTTTACGACGTGTTGAGCAAGATTTTCGGCTGGTGGGAGGGCGCCACGATCGGCACCCGGTTCACCATCGCCAAGCGCGGTCGCTTCGTCGGCCAGGACGAGAACGGCAATCGCTATTACGAGAGCCGCGACAACGTCAGCTACGACGGCCGCAAGCGTCGGTGGGTCATCTATGACGGTTACGCCGAGGCGTCCAAGGTGACGCCCGACTGGCACGGCTGGCTGCACTACACGTTCGACCTGCCGCCGACCGAGCAGCCGCTGCCGCGTCGCGCATGGGAGAAAGAACATCTGCCCAATATGACCGGCACGCCTTTGGCCTGGCGTCCGCCCGGCTCGCTGGCGGGCGACGCCAAGCGCCCGGCCGCGACCGGCGATTATCAGGCGTGGACGCCCGAGTGAAAATCCGCCGCATCCTGTTGGGCGCGGCGTCCGTCGCGGCTGTGCTGAGCGCCGGCGCGGTGACCGCCAGCGTGCTTCAGGACGCGCCGCGTGATGCACGTCCGGTCCAGGATCCGATCGGCGACATTCTGCGCACCACCCCGGCCCAGCCCTCGGTCCCGACCGAGACGCCGCCTGCGGGCGCGCCGGCTCCGCGCTCTCCGGTCGCCGTGGCGCCGCCGCCCAACGTCGTCATCGCCGAGGACGCCGCCGTCGAGGAAAAGGCCGAGGAGGAGGTCGCGGCTGAGAAGCCCGTCGCCACCAAGGCCATCGAGCAGCCCGCCACGCCCGCGCGCCGCCAGCGTCGCAAATTCGCGATCATCCAGGCCATCGACAAGGTCACCGCCGAGACGATGAAGTTCGAGGTCGAGGTCGGCGGTCGTCCCGTGCGCTTCAACCAGAATCTGATCTTCGCGGCCCGCGCCTGCGAGGTGACGACGCCGGACGAACTGACCGAGGACGCCATCGCCTATATGGACGTCTCGCTTCAGCCGCGCGGCCGGCAGGAAGGCCGCCAGATCTTCCGCGGCTGGATGTTCGCCTCGTCGCCTGCCGTCAGCGGGGTCCAGAACCCTTATTACGACGCTTGGGTCGTCGGCTGTAAGAACTGAGCTTTGACGCCGCGAGGAGGCGCGCCATGCATCGCAACAAGCCGCCCAAGAAGACCGAAACGGTCGAAATCCGACTGCCCCACGCGACCAAGACCGCCTTCATGGCCCAATGCCGTGACGAGGGCCGGACAGCCAGCGACGCCATTCGCCGTTTCATAGACGCCGAGTTGAACGCGACGTCGTCCACGCGTCCTCAGTCCCGCCTGGGCTGGCGGCCCCTGCTGGCCGCCGCCGTCGCGGGCTTGGCGCTCGGCGCCGTGTCCGCGCCCTCCCTGGCCCAATCGTCGCCCACCCGCGCCGATTTCGACCGGCTGGACCGCAATCACGACGGCGTGGTCAGCTTCGATGAGTACCGGGCGCGTTAGCGGATGCGGACCAGGAACCGGTCCCACTGAAGGTTCAGCCACGTCCAGGGCTTGAACAGGCCGGCGCCCGGCTTCCAGGAGGCCAGCACCATCTCAGCCCGGCCGATGATGTTCTCGGCCGGCAGCAGGCCGACGCCGATCTCGGGCGGCCAGCGGCTGTCCAGCGAGTTGTCGCGATTGTCGCCCATCATCAGATAGCAGCCCGCCGGCACCCGGCGCGCAGGCGTGTCGTCGCCCGGCAGGCCCGATCCGCCGTCGTAGGTAACGTAGGATCGTCCATCGGCCAGGGTCTCGCGCACCTGCTGGACCCGTCGCTGAGGCGCATCGTGATCGGCGACGACATCCAGCCGGGTCTGTCGCACCGGGTCGCCATTGACGAGCACTACGCCGCCCCGCACCTGAACCGTGTCGCCCGGCAGGCCGACGACGCGCTTGATCCAGGCCTCGCTGGGATCGCGCGGCAGGCGGAACACCACCACGTCGCCGCGTCTCGGCTCGCCCCCGAACAGCCGTCCCGGCGACATCGCCGGATTGAACGGCAGAGACGCCGTGCTCCAGCCATAGGGATATTTCGACACGACGATATAGTCGCCGGTCACCAGCCCCGGCTCCATCGACGACGAGGGGATGGTGAAGGGCTGGAACAGGACGATGCGGATCGCGAGCGCCAGGATGATGGCGAAGAGCAGCGTCAGGGCGATCTCTCGCACCTCGCGAAGAAGGGACGGACGGGGCGGGGCTTTGAGCGGGGTCTGGGTCATGCCGCCATTGATCGTCAGGCCGGCCGAAGACGCGAATCCTAAGCTGTCGGGACGGGCCCCAAATCGTGTCCGGACAGACTAGGCGCTGGCCAAGGCGACCGCTTCTGCGCCGGTCAGGGGTGCGCGCAACGCGCCTTGGTCCGGTCTAACCGACAGCGCGGGCTGAAGTCGCTCAAGATAGGTCGCTTGCGGCGTTTCAACCGCACCGAACTGGCTGAGATGGTCGGTCAGAAACTGGGCGTCCAGCAGGGTCCAGCCGCCCTTTCGCAGGCGCGCGACCAGATGCACCAGAGCGACCTTGGAGGCGTCCCGCTCGCGGCTGAACATGCTTTCGCCAAAGAAAGCCCCGCCCAGCGACACGCCGTAAAGTCCGCCGACCAGCCGCTCGTCGCGCCAGCACTCGATGGAATGGACGAAGCCCATGGCGAACAGGGCGGCGTACAGCCGCCGGATCGGGCCGTTGATCCAGGTGTCTTCGCGATCCGGCCCTTGCGCCGCCGCACAGCCGTCCAGCACCGCTTCGAATGCTGTATCGACCCGCACCTCGAACGGTTCGCCCCGCACGGTGCGGCGCAGTCGGCTGGGGATGTGGAAGGCGTCCAGCGGAATGACGCCCCGCTGTTCCGGCTCGATAATGAAGACGCGAGGATCATCGCGCGCCTCGGCCATCGGAAACACGCCCCGGGCGTAACAGGCCAGCAGGTCCTCGGGGCCGAAACCGCCGAAAGGCCCGCTGGCGCTGAAATCGGGGTCGGTCAGGCGTCGCCCTTCTGACGGGCCGCCCACTTCTCCAGCCAATGGATGTCGTAGTCGCCCGACAGGATGTCAGGCTCGGCCAGCAGCTTCTGGAACAGGGGGATGGTCGTGTCGACGCCGCCGATGACGACCTCGTTCAGCGAACGCTTCAGACGGGCGATGGCCTCTTCGCGGTCGCGACCGTGCACGATCAGCTTGCCGATCAGGCTGTCGTAATAGGGCGGGATCGAATAGCCGGCGTAGATGGCGCTATCCAGGCGCACACCCAGGCCGCCCGGCGCGTGGAAGTCGGTGATCTTGCCCGGCGACGGGGTGAAGGTCTCCGGGTTCTCTGCGTTGATCCGCACCTCGATGGCGTGGCCCTTGAACTCGATATCGTCCTGGGTGAACGACAGCGGCAGACCGGCGGCGATGCGCACCTGTTCGCGAACCAGATCCACGCCCGTGATCATTTCGGTGACCGGGTGTTCGACCTGCAGGCGGGTGTTCATCTCGATGAAGAAGAACTCGCCGTCCTCCCACAGGAACTCAATGGTGCCGACGCCCAGATAGCCGATGGCGGCGATGGCCTTGTTGACCGTCTCGCCGATCTGCTTGCGACCTTCGGCCGACAGGGCGGGCGAGGGGGCCTCTTCCAGCACCTTCTGGTGACGGCGTTGCAGCGAGCAGTCGCGTTCGCCCAGGTGGACGACATTGCCGTGGCTGTCGGCGATGACCTGGATCTCGATGTGGCGCGGCTTCTGGAGGTAGCGCTCCATATAGACGGCGCCGTTGCCGAAGGCGGCCTTGGCCTCGGACTGGGCGGTCTGGACAGCCTCGACCAGATCGTCAGGCGTCAAGGCGACCTTCATGCCGCGTCCGCCGCCGCCCGCCGCCGCCTTGACGATCAGGGGGAAGCCGATGGACTTGGACGCCTCGATCGCGGCCTCGACAGTCTCGACTTCGCCATCCGAGCCGGGGACGACGGGGATGCCAGCGTCTTTGACCGTCTGTTTGGCGCTGATCTTGTCGCCCATCACCCGTATATGCTCGGGCTTGGGGCCGATGAAGGTCATGCCATGGGCCTCGACAATCTCGGCGAAGCGGGCGTTTTCGGACAGGAAGCCATAGCCAGGGTGGATCGCCTGGGCGCCGGTGATCTCGGCCGCCGCGATGATCGAGGGGATGTTCAGATACGACTTTGCGGCCGAGGCAGGGCCGATGCAGACGCTCTCATCGGCCAGCCGCACCCACATGGCGCCGCGGTCGGCTTCGGAGTGCACGGCGACGGTGGAGATGCCCATCTCCTTGCACGCCCGGTGAATGCGCAGCGCGATCTCGCCGCGGTTGGCGATCAGGACCTTGGTGAACACGGCTTAGGCTTCCAGCAGGACGAGGGGTTCGCCGAACTCGACCGGCTGGGCGTCGCCGACCAGGATTTCGGCCACCACGCCGTCGCGCGGGGCCTGGATGGGGTTCATCGTCTTCATGGCTTCGACGATCAGCAGGGTCTGGCCCTTCTTGACCTTGTCGCCGGGCTGGACGAAGGCCGGGGCCTCCGGCGAGGCCTGCAGATAGGCGGTGCCGACCATCGGCGACTTCACCTCTTCGCCGGCGCGGGCGACGATGGTGGCGGGGTCCGACGGCATGGCGGCCGGCGCAGCAGCGGCGGCGGGCGCAGCGGCGACCGGAGCGGGGGCGGCGGCGTACTGAACCGGGGCGGCGTTGACGGTCACTTCGCGCGCCACGCGGATGCGCAGTTCGCCGCGCTCGACCTCGACTTCCGTCAGATCGGTCTCGTTCAGGATCTCGGCCAACTGGCGAACCAGGGCGGCGTCGATTTCGGCGTGTTTCTTGTCATCGGCCATTGGAGTTGCGCCTTGTCTTTCGTGGTCTTTGATAAACGGGACGGGGCTCAGCCGCGTTCCCGAACCTGGGTGAGGGCCGCCTGGACGGCCAGTTCATAGCCCGCCGCGCCGAAGCCGGCGATGACGCCGGTCGCCGCGGAGGACACATAGGAGTGATGGCGAAACGCCTCGCGCGCCGCCGGATTGGACAGATGCAACTCGATCACCGGGATCGACAGCGTCTTCAGCGCATCGTGCAGCGCCACCGACGTATGCCCGTAGGCGGCCGGATTGAGGATCAGGGCGTCGGCGCCCTCCCGCGCCTCCTGGATCCAGTCCACCAGCACGCCTTCATGGTTGGTCTGACGAAACACGATCTGCGCTTCACCGGCCGCCCGGACGCAGCGCTGCTCGATGTCCGCCAGGGTGTCACGGCCATAGATGTCCGGCTCCCGAACCCCGAGCAGGTTCAGATTGGGGCCGTTCAGCACATGAATGACGGGCGTTTCGGCCATGGTTCCAGAATCGATCCGGCGCAGCGCGGCGCAAGAGGGGCCTTGTAGCGGACGCAGGGCGTGGGTCAAACGCTCGCGGCGTCGAACCTTACCCGACGTTACGTGCGATGGCGTGGATTTCGCAGCGCCGGCTGCCATCGTCCCTGATCGGGACGGCCTGAGGGAGCGCCGAGGATGCGCCAGGACGGCAAACTGATCCTGAGAACCGTGGTGGCGACCTTTGCGGCCCTGGCCGTTGCGGTCGGCGCCTTCCTGTTTGAGGCGGGCTGAGCGCACAGTCTGGCGAAGCGGCCTGTCACCGTCTATCTGACGCGCGACGGTCGGCGAGGCGAAGGTCAGGGAGAATGCGCGTGCACCAGATCCATCTCAACGGCGAGCCGCGCCAGGTCCAGGCCGCCACCATCCTGGCCCTGGTCGAGGAACTGTCGCTGGACCCGCGCAAGGTCGCCGTCGAACGCAATCTCGAGATCGTGCCCAAGTCCCTGCACGCCGCCACGCCGGTGGCTGCAGGCGACCGTATCGAACTGGTCCAGTTTGTCGGCGGCGGTTGATCAGACCTTGAGGATGGGGCCCTCGTAGAGACTGATGGCGCTGTCCGCCGTCAACAAGGTCAAGTCTTCGCAGCGCGCTTGAGCGATTAAGGCGCGATCAAAAGGATCGCGATGGAGCAACGGAAGTTGCCCCGCGACGATCCCATGCTCACTGGTCATGATCACCTCCACGAAGCCATTCACGGTGAGCAGATAATGGAGCCGTTTGGGATCGACCGAGAAGTCCTCGGAATTCCGCGCTGTTTTTATGGCGATTTCCCACAAGCTCATTGCGCTGAAATGAAGAACATTGTCCCCGTCGTTGATCAGTTCACGGGCCTTATCGCTCAGCCTCCCTGTGTCGAAGGCAGACCAGATCAACAGGTGAGTGTCCAAAAGCAGGTTCACGATTTGCCGTAGAACATCTCTTCGATGTCGTCCTTAAACGCCGTTTTGATGTCATCGGGAACCACGCCTTCGCCCTTCATGAAGCCAATGCGCTGAACCGTCCTCTTCGGCGTGTCATCGACTGCCGTAACCTTCACCATCGGCTTGCCGGCCTTGGCGATGATGAAGGGTTCGCCCTTCGCTGCCTTTTCGATCAGGCGGGACAGATGCGTCTTTGCCTGATGGATATTGACCGTCTCCATGACCTGTCTCCATTGAACTTAGTCCACTTAGTTTAGTCTATTCTGTGGTCCCTCGCAACGCGGTGTGATCCTTGCGACCTTTCGCTCGGCGGCCAGGGCGCGTAGGTCAGCACCCATGACCGATACAGCCAACGAAACCTGGTCCGTCGCCGGCCGCACCTTCAACTCGCGCCTGATCGTGGGCACTGGCAAGTATGCCGACTACGCCCAGAACGCCGCCGCCGCCGAGGCGGCCGAGGCCGAGATTGTCACCGTCGCCGTGCGCCGCGTGAACCTGTCCGACCCGACCCAGCCGATGCTGGTCGATTATGTGAAGCCGGACCGCTTCACCTTCCTGCCCAACACCGCCGGCTGTTTCACGGGCGAGGATGCGGTCCGGACCCTGCGCCTGGCGCGCGAGGCCGGCGGGTGGAGCCTGGTCAAGCTGGAGGTGCTGTCCAACACCGCCCACCTTTATCCCGATATGATCGAGACGCTGCGGGCGCTGGATCTGCTGATCAAGGACGGCTTTGACGTCATGGTCTATTGCACCGACGACGTTGTGATGGCCAAGCGGCTGGAAGACGCCGGCGCCGCCGCCATCATGCCCGCCGCCGCTCCGATCGGCTCGGGCCTGGGCATCCAGAACGAGGTCAACGTCCGCCTCATCGTCGAACAGGCCAAGGTGCCGGTTTTGGTCGACGCGGGCGTCGGCACGGCTTCGGACGCGACCCGTGCGATGGAACTGGGCTGCGACGCCGTTCTGATGAACACCGCCATCGCCGGGGCGAAAGATCCCATCCGCATGGCCCGCGCCATGAAACACGCCGTCATCGCCGGCCGCGACGCCTATCTGGCTGGGCGGATGGCCAAGCGGATGTATGCCGATCCGTCGTCGCCGCTGGCGGGTTTGATCTGACCCACTCGTCTCCTCCCCACGCGTGGGGAGGAGGACCGCCCCCGGGTCTCGCCGAAGGCGAGCCCGAGGACAGGCGGCGCGGTGGAGGGGCGCTTGACGTCCCACATACGCCTGCGAGGCGCGAAGAGCCCCTCCGTCTCTCCGCTGCGCTTCGAGCCACCTCCCCATGACATGGGGAGGAGACGATGCTCAGCCATGGCAATGACGCTGGTCCATCCGCTGCGATTTCAACCACTTGCCGATTTATGTCCCCCGTCTCCCATCCAAGGGGTCAAACGGGCCCATAATACATCCGTCTCGTCGCATGGAGGGCTCGCTTGGCCTGCGACCTTGCGGCGAGAGCGGATGGAACGGGAGCGGGTCTGAAACGGTCCGCGTCGGCGGCGACTCATGGAGCGCCGTCGGAGGGTCGAGGGGGATACTCGGCCGCACTCGGGACGGTCCTCGCAGGGACCGCCGACCCATCGCAGGCTTATGGGGTTAGGCGATAAGACCGCCACCGCTCGGCGCCCCGAGCTTGCAGGCCAACCTTCCGCGCGGAGCGTCCATCCTTCGTCGAAACGGTAACACTACAAATCAACTCCGGGCGAAGGCCCGGCGCTCCGCCCAGCCCTCCAGACTTCGCTGCGACCGCGCGAAGCCGATAACCCGTGTCCGGAGACCCGCATGGCCCGTCCCAAACCTCGCCGTCCCAAACCCGGTCGCGGCCTCCCACCGCCCTACAGACAGACGCCCGAGGAAGAGGCCGAGGATGACCGTCTTCGCGCCCTGCTGGAACTCGAATACATCCGGCTGGACGCCATCCTGGTCGAGAAGCAGGCCGAGGCCGCCGAACGGGCGCGCATCAGGGCGATGAATGGTCATCCGCCCGCTGAGCCGGTCGCGCTTCGCCCCGCCGAATTTCGGGTCGGAGATGTCTTCGCTAGTCGTCCAGCAGCGCCTGCAGCAACGGATGGGCCAGGACCGGGGCCGCCAGGCGCACCACGGCCTGGGGGTCTTCCAGGCGGACGGCCGCCGTCGCGTCGGCGACGATGAAGTCGGCGTGGGTGCGCGACGGTTCGGTCAGGCGCTCGTGACCCGGACGCACCGTCGCCAGATATTGCGCCACGACCGAATCCGCCGATCGGCCCCGCTCGGCCTGGTCGCGCAGCAGGCGGCGGATGAAGCGGATGTCGGCCGGCGTGTCCACAAAGACGCGGATGTCGAACAGGGCGGTCAGGTCGGGGGTGCACAGAACATGCGTACCCTCGACGATCACCACCTCGGCCGCCGGGATCGGCTCGCCGCCCGGCTCGCGGCCGTGATGGATGAAGGAATAGACCGGCGCCGTCACCGCGCGCCCGGCCTTTAATGCCGTCAGGTCTGCGATCATCAGGTCGTGATCGCGCGCCGACACATCGTCGAAGTCGAAGGTCGCGGCGTCGAAGCCGGGCAGGGAGGCGGCGTCCTTATAATAGCTGTCCTCGCGCACCAGCACGGCCGACCCTTCCGGCAGGGCCGAGACCAACGCCTCCGCCAGGGTGCTTTTGCCGGAGCCGGAGCCCCCCGTGATCGCGATCAATATGGTCATGGGCGGCCTTCTAGAGCGGTCGCGCCGCCAACGCCACGGGGGACGATCCGCCGCGCCGTGGCTGACGCTACGTCACGTTGCTTATCGCTGATCACCGATGTTAGCGTCGGTTCAAGCGTCGCATCAAAGCAGACGCATCCAAGGGACAAGGATACGACATGCTGGGCTTGATGCAGGACTGGCCGCTGACGGTCGACAAGATCATCGACCACGCCAAAAACTGGCATGGTGAGCGCGAGGTGGTGACGCGCTCGGTCGAGGGCCCCATCGTCCGCACGACCTACGCCCAGATCCACGAGCGGGCGAAACGCGTGTCCAGCGCGCTGAAGGACTGGGGCGTCCAGCCTGGCGACCGCGTCGCCACCCTGGCCTGGAACACCGCCAACCATATTGAGGCTTGGTACGGCATAATGGGCATCGGCGGGGTGTGCCACACCCTGAACCCGCGTCTGTTCCCCGAACAACTCGTCTACATCATCAATCACGCCGAAGACCGGATCATCTTCGTCGACCTGACCTTCGTGCCGCTGCTGGAAGCCATCCTGCCGCATATCCCCCACGTCGAGCGCGTCGTCATCATGACCGACGCCGCCCACATGCCGCAGACGAAGCTGCCCAAGGCCGTCGCCTATGAGGACGCGATCGCCGGTCAGTCGACCGACGTGGTTTGGGGCGACTTTGACGAACAGACGGCCTGCGGCCTCTGCTACACCTCCGGCACCACGGGCAATCCGAAGGGGGTGCTGTATTCGCACCGCTCCAACTTCCTGCACACCTTCATGGGCCTTCAGGCCACGGTGATGGCCGCCACGCCCAAGGAGGTGATCCTGCCGGTCGTGCCGATGTTCCACGCCAACGCCTGGGGCATCGCCTTCGCCGGCCCTGCCGCCGGCACCAAGCTGGTGATGCCGGGCGCCAAGATGGACGGTCAGTCGATCTATGAGTTGATCGAACAGGAGGGCGTCACCTTCTCGGCCGCCGTGCCGACCGTCTGGCAGGGTCTGTTCGCCCACATGAAACAGAACGGTCTGGGCTTCTCGACCCTGAAGCGCGTGCTGATCGGCGGCTCGGCCTGTCCCGAAAGCCTGATCCGCGGCTTCCAGGACGATTTCGGCGTCGAGGTGACCCACGCCTGGGGCATGACCGAGACCTCGCCCATCGGCACCATCGCCAACCTGCCGCCCGAAATCCTGAAGCTCTCCTACGACGAGCAGATGAAGTACCGACTGAAGCAGGGCGTGCCGCCGCTGGGCGTCGAGCTGAAGCTGAAGGATGAGGCGGGTGCCGAACTGCCGCACGACGGCGTGACCTTCGGGCGACTGATGGTCAAGGGCCCGACGATCAGCCGCGCCTATTTCAAGGAAGACGGCTCGATCCTGGACGACGACGGCTTCTTCGACACCGGCGATGTGGCCACGGTCGACGACCTGGGCTTCATGCAGATCACCGACCGCGCCAAGGACGTGATCAAGTCTGGCGGCGAGTGGATCAGCTCCATCGAGATCGAGAACATCGCCGTGGGCCACCCCAAGGTCGAGATCGCCGCCGTCATCGGCGCGGCCCACCCCAAATGGGACGAACGGCCCGTGCTGATCCTGAAGCTCAAGCCAGACGAGACGCTGGACAAGCAGGAGCATCTGGACTTCCTGACCGGCAAGATCGCAAAATGGTGGATGCCCGACGACGTGGTCGCCGTGGACGACATCCCGCTGGGCGCGACCGGCAAGATCGACAAGAAGCTTCTGCGCGACCGGATGAAGGACTATCGTCTGCCGACCGCTGCCTAACCCTAGAACCGGAGCCTGAATGCCGACCAGAAAGCCCGTACCCGCCATTCTGCCCTGGCTGACGGCGCTTGCGGCGGCGCCCTTTGTGCTGGTCGTGGCGGCCGTTACGGCGACGCGGTTCGGCGGGCTCGATCTGGCGATCGGCTACGACCTGCTGACCTGGACCGTGGCGCGCATCCTGGCCTGGGTCGGTCTGGCGGCGGCTCTCGTGGCGGCGGTGCTGGCGCTGCGCGACCTGAAGGGCAGGGGGATTTATGCGCTGGCGGCGCTGCTTCTCTCGGGTGCAACCGTCGCTGGCTTCGTGCTGCGTCAGGGCCAGGATGCGACGCCCCACCCGCGTGACGTCAGCACCAATCTGGACGAGCCGCCTGGCCTGCCGCGCGCCGCCGGCGTGCGCAACGGCGCGCCGCAGACCTGTGACGGTGTGGACGCCGTCCCGACCCAGGTCCTGGCCCAGCAGGCGACCTCGGCCCTGGTCGACGCCGGCTTCGTCGTCACCCGCGCCACAACCTTCCAAGTCGAAGCCGTGCACGCCGGCGCCTGGTTCGGCTTCGCCACTGATGCCGTCGTCCGCATCCGCCCCGGCCGCACCGACATCCGCGTCGCCGCACGCGGCAGCCGTGCCGACGGCGGCGCCACCTGCCGCCTCGCCGCCAAAATTGCTCGAAACCTGGAGGCCGAACGCTAGGCCAGCCGGAACTGCGCCGACAGGCCGGGCGCGCCATCGCTGATCGCCGCGCCGTCCTCGACCAGCTTGATCAGATGCGCCAGCACCGACAGCGAAGCGGCCGGCCATAGCCGCTGATCGACGGCGGCGTACAGAACCGGAACCATTTCCGCGATCGTGCAATCCCCCGCCGCAAGCCGTTGGAGCACTTGCGCCTCCCGCTCCAACCGATGCGCTCGATAGGCCTCAAGAAACGGGCGCACCTCCGTCACCGGCGCTCCGTGCGTCGGCCACAACACATCGAAGTCGCGCGCGATCACCGCCTCCAGGCTGGCCATATACTGGCGCATGTTCCCATCCGGCGGCGCCACGACCGTCGTCGACCAGCCCATGACATGATCACCGCAAAACAGCGCGTTCTCTTCGCGCAGAGCGAAAGCCATATGATTTGATGCGTGACCGGGCGTGAAGATCGCCTCGATCGTCCAGCCGTCGCCCTCGATCGCCTCGCCGCCCGTCAGCACCACATCGGGCGCAAAGTCCGCATCCTCATCCTCGTCCAGCGCACCCGATGCATGCGTTTCCCGCACCGGAGGCCGGGCCGCCCAAATCCGCGCCCCGGTCGCCTCGGCAAACGGTCTGGCCAGCGGCGCATGATCCCGATGCGTATGCGTCACCAGCACATGGCTGACCCGCCGCCCCTCGACCGCCGCCATCAGCGCCGCCAGATGCGCCTGATCCGGCGGCCCCGGATCGATCACCGTGACCTCGGCCTCCCGGTCCGGTCGGCCGACGATATAGGTTCCCGTCCCGGTAAAGGTGAAAGGCCCTGGATTGTCTGCAATCACCCGCTGGATCAACGGCGACAACTGATCGCGTCGCCCATAGGCGAAGTCGAACGCCCTTACGAACGGGATCATCGCCATCCCAGCGTTTGGCGCAGAGCTTGCGTTAACGTCTCGGTAATCATGTCTGGAGCGCCCACAATGGCCCGTTCGATCGCCAACGCTGTATCAAATCGGCTTCCGTTCGTCGCGGCGGCGATCCTATGTCTCGCCGCGGTGCAACTGATCGCCGCCTCCTGCACGCCGGAACCCGCGCCCTATGCGGCGCGGGTGATGATCCAACGCTAGACTCTACTGACGACGAACACGGACTGCCCGGCTATTGCCGATCGTCAACAGATAGCTACCGAGCGCGGCCCTACGCACACGCACAGCCTCGCCCTCGCGATTGCGGAAACGAACGGGCGCGGAGTCAATCTGTCGCCACTCCGAGCTATCCTCAAGCCTGAAGATCCACTTTCCTTCGCTGGATGTGCCGGCTGACTGCAGCGCGGTTTCGATTTCATCGACTTGAACGCGTTCGGCCGTGTCGTCGCGACCCGTGAACGGGTTTGTGATCTGGAAGCCAAACAGCCGACGATTGGTTTCGCGAACCTGGTCTTGGTCCAGAAAAACGATTGTGCCTGCCCGTTCCGCCGAATCAATAGCTGTTACGCTTTCGTCGAAACAAGTGAGGCGCGCTTGGTTTTCGTTGATGGCTCTGCAACGCATCAGCGCAGCCAGTGTGTCAGCTCTGGCTCGCTGCGCCGTCCCACTTGGCTGCGCGGCCTGCACAGTCGTCGACGCCAAGGTCAAAACGGCTATGACCGCCGCCCGGTTTCGACATTTTTTGCCTGATAAGGCGAAAAGCGCGCGTGTTGTTCTGTGGGTGTCATAAATCATGGCGTTTTCATCCGATAAAACAAGGAGCTTTGCTGCGTGTCGATTTTGAGACACTGCTGACACAATGATGTTCGTTCCATGCTTTTGGCATGGCGGGAAGAGCGGTGGCGAGCCAACACTCTGAGTGTTCGTATGGTGCAGAAATGTAATCGCATACGAAGACCAATCCTCTCGGCGCCATTGAATGCCGAGATCAATACGGACCTTGGAGGGTTATCGACGTGAGATATCAGAACCAGCGTAGATGTCTGTTGGCATCAACGATGATGGCCGGCCTGGCTGTGATCGGCGCCGCCGCTCCCGCTATGGCTCAATCGACGACGCCGACTGCCGGAGAAGAGAGTGCGACCGTCGCCGACATCGTCGTAACGGGCTCTCGCATTCGTCAAGCCAACCTGACCACGACCAGCCCGGTTACTCAGGTGACCAGCGAAGACATCGCCATTCAAGGCGTGAGTCGCGTCGAGGACCTCGTCACCCAGCTGCCGCAAGCGTTCGCCGCTCAGAACTCGACCGTGTCCAACGGCGCGTCGGGCACCGCGACAGTTTCGCTTCGCAACCTCGGGTCCGACCGTACGCTGGTCCTGATCGACGGCCGCCGGATGGGTTACGGTTCGCCGAACGACACTGCTGCTGACCTTAACCAGATCCCGGCTCAACTGGTCGAACGTGTCGAAGTTTTGACCGGTGGCGCATCGGCCGTTTACGGGTCTGACGCGATCGCCGGCGTCGTCAACTTCATCATGAAGAAGGACTTCGAGGGCGTTCAACTCGATGTCCAGTACGGAAGCTATTTCCATCACAACGATTACGACGGCGTAGGCAACGTCCGCGCAGAGATCGAGCGCCGGGGCCTCACGAATGCGGCTCAATTCCGTCTGCCGTCGGACGACGTTCAGGACGGTGAAAGCAAGGAAGTCACCTTGGCCATGGGCGTTTCGTCGCCCGACGGCAAAGGCAACCTTGTTGCTTATGCCGGATACCGCAACAACAACGCTGTTCTGCAGGGTGAGCGAGACTATTCGTCATGCTCGCTGGCCGCGCCAACTGCGGCGCGCCCCACGACCTTCGCGTGCGGCGGCTCGGGCACTTCCTTCCCGGGGCAGTTTACTCAGGATTTCGTGAACGCCTATACGATTGGCGCAGGCGGCACGTTCGTTCCCTATAGTTCGGCGAACAATGCCTATAACTTTGGCCCCACCAACTATTATCAGCGTCCCGATGAGCGCTACACTTTAGGGGCATACGGAACATACAAGATCAACGACAAGGCTGAGGCCTTCGCTCAGTTGATGTTCTCCGACTATTCGTCGGTTGCGCAAATCGCTCCCACTGGTGCTTTCTTCCCCGGCGTATCCAACGGCTCGCGTACCGCTGATGGTTCGGCGACTATAAACTGCGACAATCCGCTCTTGTCGGCGCAGCAGCGTGGTGTGATTGGATGTACGCCGGCCCTGATCGCATCAGGTGGCGATGTTCCGCTCTACATCGGTCGACGCAATGTCGAGGGCGGCGGGCGTCAGGACTCGATCAACTATGAATCATATCGCGCCGTGGTCGGTCTGCGCGGCGAGTTCGCCGAAGGCTGGAACTACGATATCGCCGCTCAGTTCTCGCGTGTTCGCCTCAACCGCACCTATCTAAACGAGTTTTCCAATACGCGCTTGGCTCGTGCGCTTGATGTCGTGAGCGTGGGCGGTGTTCCCACTTGTACCTCAGTGGTCAATGGCACCGATGGCGACTGTGTCCCTTACGACATCTTCACGGGCAACGGGCCGTCGGCCGCAGCACTTCAGTATCTGCAAGTTCCGCTGGTTCAGACGGGTCAAACCACTCAACAGGTCATTACCGGCGCCATCACCGGCGACTTGACGCCGTACGGATGGGTCTCGCCCTGGGCGACCAGCGGTATCCAGATCGCACTTGGCGCCGAATACCGTCGCGACGCTTTGAGCACCACGCCGGACAACTCGTTCCAGACGGGTGACGGTGCCGGCCAAGGCGGCGCAACCTTGCCCGTTGCTGGTTCGGTCGACGTCATTGACGCGTTCGGTGAAGTGCAGATTCCCATCGTGGAAAATGCTCCGCTGGCCTATCAGGTCTCTCTGAACGCCGCGTATCGTCGTTCGCAATATAGCAACGTAGACACCAACACATATAATGTTGGCCTAGACTACGCGCCCGTTCAAGACTTCCGTCTGCGCGGAAGCTATTCGCGTGCCGTCCGTGCCCCGAATGTGCTGGAGCTTTTCACCGGTCAGGGCCAAAATCTGTTCGATATGGACGCCGATCCCTGCGGTGATGTCTCGGGTACATCCGTCACCCAGGCCACGCTAGCGCAGTGCGTCGCCACCGGCGTTCCGGCGGCCAACTACGGTTCCGCGGCTCTGAACAGCCCTGCAGGACAGTACAACTTCCTTCAGGGTGGCAATCCCGATCTGAAGCCTGAAGAAGCTACGACCTATACCTTCGGCGCCGTTTTCACGCCTAGCTTCCTGCCTGGTTTCAACATTTCGGTCGACTACTTCGACATCAAGGTTGATCAGCTGATCTCCACCTTGGGCGCCCTGAACACCATCAACCTTTGCTACCAAAGCAATGATGCAGCTGCGTGTGGCCGCATCAATCGGAACGCTTTGGGTCAACTGTGGGTGGGCACTGCCAACGTCGAAGACCTGAACATCAACATCGGCGGCCTCCAAACGTCGGGCATTGATGTGAATGCCGGATACAACGTCGATCTGGAAACTCTGCGCCTGCCGGCTTACGGCTCGCTGCAGATGAGCTTCGTCGGCACGTGGCTGCAATCGCTGGAAACGGACACCGGCGCTCAGACCGCGCAATCGATCTATGACTGCACCGGCTTCTTCGGCAACCAATGCGGCGTGCCTAACCCCGAATGGCGCCACCGCGCCCGTCTGACCTGGGTCACGCCGTGGGCTGTGGATGTCTCCGCGACGTGGCGTTACTACAGCGAGGTCGAGTTCGCTGTCTTGGGAGCAAATGGATCGCTGAACAACGCCGGAACGCGTATCGACCGCTACTTCGATGCGCAGAACTACTTCGACCTGTCTGCAAACTGGCAGATCAATGACCGTGTGTCCGCTCGTATCGGCGTGAACAACGTTCTCGATCGCGATCCGCCGCTGTCTTACAGCGTTGGCACCACGGGTAACGGCAATACCTACCCGCAACTGTACGATGCGATGGGCCGCTACGGCTTCGTCAGCCTGACGGCGACTTTCTAAGGCCGGTCAACGACACGAGACTGAGGCGGCGGAGCAACGCTCCGCCGCCTTTTTCGTTTAAGCGGCGCCGTAGAAAAACCATTCGGGCGGGCGAGCGTTACGGATCGTCGTCTGTTTGCGGCGCGCCCCTTCAAGGAAGATCATGCTGAAATTTGTAGTCCCCGGACTGTCTGTCCTGTCGCTGCTGGCTGCCGGGGCGGCGGTCGCTCAAACTCAAGATGGACCGATCGTGACGGGTAATCGCTCGGGCGAGACCGCCGATGCGTTGAAGACGCGCGAGGCCATCGCCTATGCACGGCCGTTGCCGCGCGGCGCGCCAAGCGCCGACTATCCGCTGGTGGCGTGGTGCGATGCGCTGGTGACGGGCCATGCCGATCTGGGCGAGACGCTGACGTCGCGTGCGCCGGAGGATGTCGAGCTGGTGCGTCTGGGCCGTCTCGAAGCCCAGGATTTCCGCAGCGCCCTGGCTGCGGCCGCGCCGCGCCAATCGGCGGCTTCGAAGGCCGAGGCCGAGCAGGCCGTCGCCGCCGTCAAGGCGCAGTGGGCCCCGCTGATGGCGAACCCCGACGCCGAGGCGCGCAGCCAGTCGTTCGGGCTGTTCTTCGGCCTTCCGGGTCGGTGCGAGCACGCCGCGCGCCGCCTGCGCGACAACATCACCACGCCGCCCGCCACGCTGGAGAGCGTTGGCATCAACTGATCGGTTCGGCGGTTACCGGATGACAGACGGCGGCTTGAGCCTGGCTCAAGCCGCCGTTTCGCGTTTGGCGGCGTAGGGATCGTAGTTGAGGATGGGCGCCAGCCAGCGCTCAGCCGTGGCGACGTCCCAGCTTTTGCGGCGGGCGTAGTCTTCGACCTGGTCCAGATCGATCTTGCCGACACCGAAATAGTGGCTGCCCGGATGGCCGAAATAGAGGCCCGAGACCGAGGCCGGCGGCGTCATGGCGAAGCTTTCGGTCAGGGCCATGCCGGCGTGGTCTTCGGCCTGTAGCAGGCGGAAGAGGGTGGCCTTTTCCGTGTGGTCGGGCTGGGCCGGATAGCCCGGGGCAGGGCGGATGCCCTGATACTGTTCGGCGATTAGCGCGTCGATGTCGGTCGTCTCGTCGGCGGCATAGCCCCACAGGGTGGTGCGAACTTCCTTGTGCAGCCGTTCGGCGAAGGCCTCGGCCAGGCGGTCGGCCAAGGCTGTGGCGAGGATGGCGGAATAATCGTCGCCGACGTCCTTAAATCGTTTGGCGATCTCCAACTCGCCGTGGCCGGCGGTAACGGCGAAGGTGCCGATATAGTCGTCGCTCTCCTCGGCGATGAAGTCCGATAGAGCCAGGTTCGGCTTGCCGTTCGACTTCTTGATCTGCTGGCGCAGGGTGTGGAAGCGGGCGATCTCCGCGTCGCGGCCTTCGTCGGCGAAGACGATGACATCGTCGCCGTCGGCGCGGGCCGGCCAGAAGCCGACGACGCCTTTGGCCGTGAACCACTTCTCGTCGATGATCCGCTTCAGCATGACCTGAGCGTCGGCGAACAGGTCACGCGCGGCCTCGCCGACGATCTCGTCGTCCAGGATCAGCGGATAGCGGCCGATCAGCTCCCAGCTGGCGAAGAAGGGCGTCCAGTCGATGTGGTCGGCCAGATCCTGCAGGTCCCAGGCGTCGAACGCCTTCACGCCGAGGAAGGACGGCTTGCCGGGCATGGGCTGTGCGGGGTCAATGCGGAAGCGATTCTCGCGCGCCTGGGCCAGGGTCGCTCGAGCCTTTACTTCTTGGCCGCGAGCATATTGCTCGCGAATGCGGATGTATTCGGCGCGGGTGGCGGCCTCGTTCTTCGCGCGCTCTGTTTTGGACAGCAGGCCCGAGACGACGCTGACGGCGCGCGACGCGTCGACGACATACGTGGTCGAGCCCCGGCGATAGGCGGGCTCGATCTTGACCGCCGTATGCGTGCGGCTGGTGGTGGCGCCCCCGATCAGCAGAGGGATGTCGAAGCCGCGCCGCTCCATCTCGGCGCCGACAAAGACCATTTCGTCCAGCGACGGGGTGATCAGACCGGATAGACCGATGATATCAACATTGTGAGCCTTGGCCTCGTCTAGGATGCGGTCGGCCGGGACCATGACGCCGAGATCTATGACCTCGTAGTTGTTACATTGCAGCACGACGCCGACGATGTTCTTGCCGATGTCGTGAACGTCCCCCTTGACGGTGGCCATCAGGATGCGGCCCGCCTGCTCGCGCGGCTTGCCGGCCTTCTCGGCCTCCATGAAGGGCTCCAGCCAGGCGACGGCCTGTTTCATCACGCGGGCGGACTTCACCACCTGCGGCAGGAACATCTTGCCCGAGCCGAACAGGTCGCCGACCACGTTCATCCCGTCCATCAGCGGGCCTTCGATCACGTGCAGCGGGCGCTCGGACGCCAGGCGCGCCTCTTCGGTGTCGGCCTCGATGAACTCCGTGATGCCGTTGACCAAGGCGTGTTCGATCCGTTTGCCGACCGGCTGTTCGCGCCACTTCAGATCGACGACGCGGGCCTGACCCTTCTCGCCCTTGTAGCGGGGCGCCATGTCGACCAGACGCTCGGTATTCGAGACATTGGTCCGCTGCGGCCTGTTCAGGATCACATCCTCGACCGCCTCGCGAAGTTCGGCGTCGATGTCGTCATAGACCGGCAGATCGCCAGCGTTGACGATCCCCATGTCCATGCCGGCGTTGATGGCGTGATACAGGAAGACGCTGTGGATCGCGCGGCGCACCGGCTCGTTACCGCGGAAGCTGAAAGAGACGTTCGACACCCCGCCCGAGACGCGGGCATGGGGGAGGGTGCGTTTGATCTCCCGCGTCGCCTCGATAAAATCGACGGCGTAGTTGTCATGCTCCTCGATCCCCGTCGCCACGGCGAAGATATTGGGGTCGAAGATGATGTCCTCGGGCGGGAAGCCGACCTCGTTGACCAGGATGTCGTAGGCGCGGGTGCAGATTTCGATCTTGCGCGCGGCGGTGTCGGCCTGACCCACTTCGTCAAAGGCCATGACGACGACTGCGGCGCCGTAGCGCAGGCATTTGATCGCATGGTCGCGGAAGGCCTGTTCGCCCTCCTTCATGCTGATCGAGTTGACGATGGGCTTGCCCTGAACGCACTTCAGGCCCGTCTCGATCACTTCCCATTTGGAGCTGTCGATCATCACCGGCACCCGGGCGATGTCGGGCTCGGCCGCGATCAGATTCAGGAAGGTCCGCATCGCGACGACACCGTCTAGCAGCCCTTCATCCATGTTGACGTCGATGATCTGGGCGCCGGCCTCGACCTGCTGGCGGGCGACGTCCAGCGCGGCGGAATAGTCGCCCTCGACCACCAGCTTGCGGAATTTGGCCGAGCCGGTGACGTTAGTCCGTTCGCCGACGTTGATGAAGACAGGACGCACTTACGCTACCAATTCAAAAGGTTCGAGGCCACTCAGGCGCAGGGCCACGGGCCGTTCTGGGATGGTGCGGGGCTTCAGCGGCGCGACCTCTTCGGCGACGTGACGAATGTGATCCGGCGTCGTGCCGCAGCAGCCGCCGACGATGTTGACTAGGCCAGAGGCGGCCCATTCCTCGATGAAGTGGGCGGTCTCGTGCGGTTCCTCGTCGTACTGGCCCATGGCGTTGGGCAGGCCGGCGTTCGGATAGGCGGCGATCAAGGTGTCGGCGACGCGGCTAAGCTCGGCGATGAAGGGCCGCATCAGGTCGGCGCCCAGGGCGCAATTGAAGCCGACGGCGAACGGTTTGGCGTGGCGTACGCTGTTCCAGAAGGCCTCGGCCGTCTGGCCCGACAAGGTGCGGCCCGAGCGGTCTGTGATGGTGCCGCTGATCCAGATCGGCAGGACGTCCATGCCTTCGTCTTCCAAGTCCTTGATCGCTTTGATCGCGGCCTTGCAGTTCAGCGTGTCGGTGATGGTTTCAATCAAATAGAGATCGACCCCGCCTTCGTTCAGCGCCTTCACCTGATGGCGATAGGCCTCATAGACCTGGTCGAAGGTCACGCTGCGGGCGCCGGGGTCATTCACGTCGGACGACATCGACAGCATCTTGTTCAGCGGGCCGATGGAGCCGGCGGCGAACCGCGGCTTGTGCGGCTCCTTTTCCGTCCAGCGGTCGGCCGAGGCGCGGGCCAGTTTCGCGCCCTCCAGATTGATGTCCCACACCGCCTGGGCGTCCAGGGCGTAGTCCTCCTGGGCGATGGTTGTGCCCGAGAAGGTGTTGGTTTCGCTGATGTCGGCGCCGGCCGCGAAATACTGGTCGTGCAGGTCGGCGATGACATCGGGCCGCGTGATGCAGAGGATGTCGTTGTTCCCCTTCATCTGGTGTTTCTCGTCATAGCCGTTGGCGGCGACGAAGCGGTCGGCGCGGAAGTCGGCTTCGTCCAGCCCGCGACGCTGGATCATGACACCCCAACTGCCATCGAGGACCAGGATGCGTTCCTTGGCCGCCTGATGCAGGGCGGCGATGCGTTCTGCGCGGGTCATTGGGCTGCCGCCGTCTCGCGCACGCCCAGAACCCGACAGATCGCATAGACGAGGTCGGCGCGGTTGAGGGTGTAGAAGTGGAAGTCGGAGAAACCCTCTTCCTGCAGACGCGCGCAAGTCTCGGCGGCGACCGAGGCGGCCAGCAGTTTGCGGGTTTCGGGATCGTCGTCCAGGCCGTCGAAATGCGCCTTCAGCCAGTCGGGAATGCTGGCGCCGCACGCGCCGCACATCCGCTGAAGACCGGCGAAGTTGGACACCGGCATGACGCCGGGGATCAGGGGGATGGTGACGCCCGCCGCCCGCACCCGGTCGCGGAACCGCAGGAAGGCGTCGATGTCGAAGAAGAATTGGCTGACGGCGCGGGTCGCTCCGGCATCGACCTTGGCCTTCAGTACCTCGATGTCGTGATCGATGGAGGGGCTTTCGGGATGGCGTTCGGGATAGGCGCCGACCGTGACGTCGAATCCGCCGATGCGGCTGATGGCGGCGGTCAGCTCGGTGGCGTTGGCATAGCCGTCGGCGCGCGGCTGATAGACGCCACCAATGCCAGCCCCGCCGGGCGGATCGCCGCGCAGAGCCACAATGTGATCGACGCCGATCGCCTTGTAGCCTTCGATGACCTCGTCGACCTCGTCACGGCTGGCCTCGACGCAGGTCAGGTGGGCGGCGGGGCGGAGCGAAGTTTCCGTGATGATGCGCTGGACTGTGCGGTGGGTCCGCTCGCGGGTCGAACCGCCGGCGCCGTAGGTCACGGAGACGAAGGCGGGGTTCAGCGGCTCCAGACGGCGGATCGCCGTCCACAAATTGGCCTCGGCCTCATCGGTCTTGGGTGGAAAGAATTCGAACGAGACGCGCACGGCGTCGCGGTTCGATCCGGCGCGGGCTACGGGGCCGAGCGGCGACAGCAGCAGGGCGCGAGCGTCGGCCAAATTGAGGGAGGCGGAGGAGGCCATCAGGCGGTCTTTCTGTCCTGGACGCGGCGTTCCGCCGTCCAGATGGTCACGGTCAGGCCCTCGGCGTCGTGGGGCAGGGCGATGGGGGCCGATGGCTTCAGGCCGCCGTCGAGCAGCCAGCCGTTGATCTCGCTGTCGGCGAAGCCCAGGCGACGATGCTGATGCGCCTCACGCATATGTTCGAAGTCGTGCGGAGCAAAGTCGATGATGACCAGGCGGCCGCCCGGACTGACCAGGCGGGCGGCCTCGGCGACGGCGGCGGACGGATCGGACAGGTAGTGCAGCACCTGATGCACGATCACCAGATCGGCGCTGGCGGCGGGCAAACGGGTGGCGAAGATATCGCCGTGACGCAGTTCGACCTGCTCTACACCCGCCTTGGTGACATTCGTGCGGGCGATGTTCAGCATGTTCTGGCTGAGGTCCAGCCCGACCGACATCTTGGCCTTCTTGCCGAACAGGGTCAGCATCCGGCCGGAACCCGTGCCCAGATCGACGACGCGTTCGAAGGGGCCGGGACCGACCGCCTTTTCCAGCGCCGCCTCGACAGCGCTTTCGCTGACGTAGAGCGAACGCAGGCGGTCCCACTGGGGCGCAACCTGTTCGAAATAGCTGGCGGCGGCTTCCTCGCGGTCCTTGCGGACCTCGTCCAGACGGCGATGATCGGCCTCGCCGGCGTCTTCGGCCAGGATGTCCAGCACCGTGTCGATCAACCGGCGCGCCTGGGCGTCATGCGACAGGCGGTAATAGACGCGGGCGCCGTCGGGAAAGCGTTCGATCAGACCGGCGTCGGTCATCAGCTTCAGATGGCGTGATACGCGCGGCTGGCTTTGGTCCAGAATGCGCGACATCTCCATGACCGACAGCTCTTCGCCCGCCAGCAGCGACAGAACGCGCAGACGGGTGGGTTCGCCGGCGGCGCGGAGGGCTTCGACAGTCTGATCTGCGGACAAACTCATATGCTCATATAAAGATATCCTTATATGATTTGGCAAGTGAAATCGGTTTCTTGGAAACGCGTCGACGGGAATGGTTTGTGCGCGCGTTAAAGCCCATAGACCCGTCTTGGAGTGATCTCATGCGTAGCCTGTTCATCGCCGCTCTTGCTGTCGCCGCCGCCAGTCCGGCGTTGGCCCAGAGCGACTTTCCCGAGACGCCCATGCCTCAAATGTCTGGACCTGAAATGTCAGGGCGGCCTATGGGCGGACAGATGCGGCCGCCGGAGCGCGAAAACCTGGCCCAGATGCAGGCGCGCATGACCCAGATGTTCAACCGCCTAGACGCCAATGAAGACGGCGTGGTCGACGCCAGCGAACTAGCCAATGCACGCGGCGGTCGGATGCTGGCGCGCTTCGACGCCGATGCGGACGGGCGCATTACTCGCGAAGAGTTCGACGTGGGCCTCGCCGCCGCCTTCAAGGCGATGGACAAGAACGGCGACGGCGTGGTGACGGCGGACGAGCGGCCGCAGCGTCCCCGCTGAAGTCAGACGACGGGCGTCTTCAGCGGCTCGCCCGCGAAATGCGCCTGCAGATTTTCGATCAGCAGCATCAGCATGCCCTGCACCCCGGCGGTCGTGGCCCCTGCGGTGTGGGGTGTAAGAATGACATTAGGCACGTCGGCCCAGCGGGCTGGGTCTGTCGGCTCTTCGATGAAGACATCCAGGGCCGCCTGACCCAATGTCCCTGACTTCAAGGCGGCGATCAGGGCGTCCTCGTCCACAACCTGACCGCGCGAGACGTTGATCAGAAGGCCGTCGGGGCCAAGCGCCTCGAGGATGTCCTGCGAGATCAGGCCGCGATTGGTCTCGTCCGCCTTGCAGGCGACGACGAGGATGTCGCTGGCCTTGGCGAGCGCCAGCAGGCTGTCGGCGCGTGGCCATTCGGCGTCGTGCGGCCGCGGCCCCCACCAACTGACCGCCATGCGGAAGGCCTTGGCGCGGTCGGCGACGGCCTTGCCGATGTGGCCCAAGCCGACGATGCCCAGCTTCTGGCCCGCGAGCGACGTTGTGATGGTGCGTGTCTCGAAGGTCCAGCCGCCGGCGCGGACCTGACGGTCGCCCGAGGCGATTTGGCGGCGTGCTGCCAGGATCAAGCCTAAGGCGTGATCGGCGACATCCTCGTGATTGACGCCGGGGGCGTGGGTGACGGGCAGACCGCGCTGGCGGCACCAGTCGATGTCGATCCCGTCATAGCCGGAAGTGAAACAGGCGATCAGGTCGAGATTGGGCAGGCGTTCGATCAGTGCCTTGTCCAGCGGCGCCTCGCCGGCGACGACCATGACGCGGATGTCGTGGGCGGCCTCGATCGGCGGACCTTCCCAGAAGCGATAGACGTCGTAGGCGCTCTCCAGAAATCCCGAGAGCGGCGCAAGATGCCGCTGCATGATGAGAACGGCGGGGCGTTGGGTCATGCAGCGGCTCCTCTTGTCAGGTCAGGCGATCAGCGGCCGAACTTCTGGTGCTGGATGCGCTTGGGAATGATGCTGTCGGCGCCCAGGCGGCGCATCTTGTCCTGTTCGTACGCTTCGAAGTTGCCCTCGAACCATTCCACATGGCCGTCGCCCTCGAAGGCGAGGATGTGGGTGGCCAGACGGTCAAGGAACCAGCGGTCGTGGGAGATAACCACCGCGCAGCCGGCGAACTCTTCCAGAGCCTCTTCGAGGTTCTGAAGGGTTTCGATGTCCAGGTCGTTGGTCGGTTCGTCGAGCAGGATCAGATTGCCGCCCGAGGCCAGGGTCTTGGCCAGGTGGACGCGGTTGCGCTCACCGCCGGACAGCTGGCCGACCTTCTTCTGCTGGTCGCCGCCCTTGAAGTTGAAGCTGCCGACATAGGCGCGGGTGTTGATCTCGCGCTTGCCGACCATCATCACGTCGGTGCCGCCCGAAATGGCCTGCCAGATGGTTTCGTCCGGCTTCAGGTCGTCACGCGACTGATCGACATAAGCCAGTTTGACGGTCTCACCGACCTTGATCGTGCCGCCGTCGGGCTGTTCCTGGCCGGTGATCAGCTTGAACATGGTCGACTTGCCGGCGCCGTTCGGGCCGATGACGCCGACGATGCCGTTGGGCGGCAGTTTGAAGGTCAGGTTGTCGAACAGCGTCTTGTCGCCATAGGTCTTTTGCAGCCCCTCGACTTCCAGAACGACGTTGCCGAGGCGCGGCCCGGGCGGGATCTGGATGTGGGCGTGCGTCTGGGCGCCGCGCATCGATTCCTGTTCCTCGACCATACGCTCGTAGGCGGCCAGACGGGCCTTGGACTTGGCCTGACGGGCCTTGGCGCCCGAACGGACCCATTCCAGTTCGCGGGTGAGGGCGCGCTGGCGGGCTTCGGATTCCGACTGCTCCTGCACGACGCGCTTGGTCTTGGCTTCCAGCCACGAGGAATAGTTGCCCTCGTGCGGGTGGCCCTTGCCGCGGTCCAGCTCCAGCGTCCACTTGGTGACGAGGTCCAGGAAGTAGCGGTCGTGGGTCACCAGGATGACGCAGCCGGGGAAGTTTTCCAGGTGGTGCTGCAGCCAGGCGACGGATTCGGCGTCCAGGTGGTTGGTCGGTTCGTCGAGCAGCAGCATGTCGGGCTTGGACAGCAGCAGACGGGCCAAGGCCACGCGGCGCTTTTCACCGCCGGACAGGTTGGTGACTTCCCAGTCGTCAGGCGGGCAGCGCAGGGCGCCCATGGCCTGGTCGATGCGGCTGTCGATATCCCAGACGTCGCCGGCGTCGATCTTTTCCTGAAGGGAGGTCATCTCCTCCATCAGTTCGTCGGTGTAGTTTTCGCCCAGTTCGGCGGCGACTTCGTTGAAGCGGTTGACCCACTGCTTCTCTTCGCACCATGCCTCGACGTTCTGGCGCACGTTCAGGGCCGGATCGAGTTGGGGCTCCTGTTCCAGATAGCCGCGCTTGATGCCGTCGGCGGCGCGGGCCTCGCCGTTGAACTCGTTGTCCAGGCCGGCCATGATTTTCAGCAGGGTGGACTTACCCGAGCCGTTGACGCCGACGACGCCGATCTTGGCGTCGTTGTAGAAGCTGAGCCAGATGTTCTCGAAGATCTTGCGGCCGCCGGGGAAGGTCTTGGTCAGACCCTGCATCTGGAAAATATATTGCTGCGCCATGAGGTGCGGTGCGCCCTTCGGGTTCGTCTGAATGGGGAGTTGCGCCGGATGTAGCGATCCTGCGCGCGAAGGGCAAATATGGCGGGCAGGCGTCTTCGCCTTCGCGCGGTCGCAGCGAAGTCTGGAGGGCTGGGCGGAGCGCCGGGCCTTCGCCCGGAGTTCTGTGGTTTGAGTTACCGTTTCGACGAAGGGTATGACGCTCCGCGCGGTGGGTTGGCCTGCAAGCTCGGGGCGCCGAGCGGTGGCGGTCTTATCGCCTAACCCCATAAGCCTGCGACGGGCGGGTCGGAGCAGCGATCCCCGATCCCCGGTTCGGGCGAGTATCCCCCTCGACCCTGCGACGCGACTGCGGGCACCGGGGCGATTCCCCGACCGATCAGCCCCGGCGCCGCGATGGGATTTCACCATCGCCCCCGTTCCCTCCGCTCTCGCCGCCGCAAGGTCGCAGGCCAGGCGAGCCCTCCATGCGACGAGACGGCGGTATTATGCGGCCGTTTAACTCCATGGATGGGAGACGGGGGACATAAA
>Ga0308171_1001431_pt1 | contig 32141 bp, 30 predicted proteins | sample PhyGR1_FD_202135 | JGI IMG/M metagenome (GOLD analysis project Ga0308171, IMG submission 202135) | Phyllosphere microbial communities from UC Gill Tract Community Farm, Albany, California, United States - DLSLSG.R1 | ecosystem: Host-associated > Plants > Phyllosphere > Unclassified | place: USA...
CCGAACTCAGCAGTGAAACGATGCATCGCCGATGGTAGTGTGGGGTTTCCCCATGTGAGAGTAGGTCATCGTCAAGATTCATTTCGCAAAACCCCTATCTGCGCGAGCAGGTAGGGGTTTTGTCTTTCTGGCGTTCGCCAGATCTCATCGCTCCCCCGCGCCGACACCGCGCACGCCACGGGACAAGCCTGCCTCTACAGGGTATGGTGCACCTCTATTCCTCCCTGACCCGGCCCGCATGCGCTACGACCTCACCAGCCTGGACCTGTTCATCACTGTCGCCCAGGAGCGTAATCTGACGCGCGCTGCCGGTATCAAGCACCTGGCAGTCTCGGCGATCAGCAAGCGCATCAGCGAACTTGAGGCTCAGATCGGGTCGCCGCTTCTGATTCGCAACGCGCGCGGTGTCGAGTTGACGCCTGCCGGCCAGTCCCTGCTCTATTACGCCCGTCAGCTCAAGCAGACCATGGCACAGCTGGACAACGAACTCAGCGAGTTCGCCGCAGGGGTCAAGGGTCATATCCGCATCCACGCCATCACTTCGGCGCTGTCGCAGTTCCTGCCCCAGGACATGGCTGGCTTCGCCCAGCGTTACCCACAGATCAAGTTCGATATCGAGGAAGGTATTGGCTCGGCGGTCGTCCGGGCTGTCGCCGACGATCACGCCGACCTCGGTATCATCTCCTCGCACACCGCCCCTCTGGGGCTTGAAACCCTGCCTTACCGGCACGATGAATTGGTGTTGGTGGTGCCGGCAGAACACGATCTGGCCAAGCGCCGCACCGTGCACTTCAGCGAGGTGCTGGCGTATGAGTTCGTCGGCCCGCACCTGGACAGTACCCTGCACGGCCTGCTCACCGAACAGGCCAAAACAATGGGGCAACCGCTCAAGCTACGCATCCGTATCAGCAGCTTCGACTGCATGTGTCGCATGGTCGCCAATGGCCTAGGTATTACCGTTCTGCCGCGTAGCGCGGTTGAGCCCTACGTGCGCAGCCATCGCCTCAAGCGTGTGACCTTGTCGGAGCCCTGGGCCCATCGTTCATTGCTGCTGGTATTCAAGAAGTACGAGGTCGCCTCGCCGACGCTCAAGACCTTCATCGATCACCTGCGCGCACCCACCCAGCCATAACATCCCTTCGAGCGTTCTCCGATGGAGAACGCTGACGTGGCAATCGATCAATTTTCACTCCGCGCTCCAGCGCCTAGCATTGGCCGACCTGCAGCGTCGTCGCCTGGACGACGACATGACAACGACAAGAAGCCGAGCGACACGCATGATCGACAATGCCCACCTGATGAGCCCCCTGCAGATCGACCAGGATCACTTCACCTACCTCGATCTCAAGAAACTGCTGGCTCCCACCCAATTGCAACGCCTGCCCTACGCCATCCGCATCCTTCTTGAGAACGTGGCGCGCTGCGCTCCCGAGGCGCTGGACGCCGTGCTTGCCCGCGCCATCGGCGATGGCCCTGACTGCGAGGTGCCATTTCAGCCCAACCGCCTGATGTTTCACGACACCACGTGCCTGCCGGCCTTGGCCGATTTTGCTGGAATGCGTGATGTGGTCGCCGAGCTCGGCGGTGACCCGGCGGCGATGAACCCGCTGATTCCTGCGGTGCTGACCATCGACCATTCGGTGATCGTCGAACACTACGCAGAAGCCGATGCGGTGGAGCAGAACCTCGAGATCGATTTTCGTCGCAACAGCGAGCGCTATCGCTTCATCAAATGGGCGCAGAAGAGCCTGGACAATTTCGCTGTCATTCCACCGGGTACAGGCATCATCCACCAGATGAACATGGAGGCCCTGGCCAAGGTGGTGTGGGAAACCCGCACCGCCGAGGGGCAGCGTTTGCTGCACCCTGACGACATGGTCGCCACCGACAGCCACACGCCGATGATCAACGCCATCGGCGTGCTCGGCTGGGGTGTCGGCGGCCTGGAAGGGCAGGCGGCGATGGTGGGGGAGCCGGTGCCGATCAACTTCCCCCAGGTTATCGGTATTCGCGTCAGCAACGCCCTGCGCCCTGGGGTGACCGCCACCGACCTGTCGCTGCACGTCGCCGAGATCCTGCGCCAGCGCTCGGTGGTGGGCAAGTTCGTCGAGTTCACTGGCCCGGGGTTATCGAACCTCGGCTGGGCTGCGCGTGGCACGGTATCGAACATGGCGCCCGAGTATGGTGCCACCGTGGTGTTCTTCCCCTTCGATGACCAGACCCTCGATTACCTCAAGCTCAGCGGTCGCTCCGCCGAGCTGTGCCTGCAGGCCGCCACCTACCTGCAGGTTCAGGGGCTCTATCGCCACGACGACCTGCCGGAGCCTGAGTTCGACGAACTGATCGAGCTCGACCTTGCCAGCATCGAGCCCAGCGTCGCAGGCCCCTACCAGCCGCACCAGCGTCAGCCGCTGTCGCGCGCCGGTGAGTCGTTCCGTGAACAGGTGCTGGGCGCAAGCGAGCTGATCGGTAATCGCTACCTCGAGCCCAGCTTCGGCGAGGCCATCGACCATGGCGCGGTGGTGCTTTCGGCTATCACCAGTTGCACCAACACCGCCAACCCCGCGCAGATGATCCAGGCCGGTCTGCTGGCCCGTCGCGCGCGGCACTTGGGGCTCAAGCGCAAGCCTTGGGTGAAGACCTCGCTGTCGCCCGGTTCGCAGGTGGTGGCTGACTACCTGAGCGAAGCCGACTTGCTGCTGGACTTCTCCGCCCTGGGCTTCGACCTGGCCGGGTTCGGCTGCATGACCTGCATCGGCAACTCCGGCAAGCTCGAGACGCATGTCGAGGCCTTTGCCGATCAAGGCCTGAAGGGGGTGGTGGTGCTTTCGGGCAACCGCAACTTCGAAGGTCGGGTAAACCCCAAGGTACCTGCAGGCTACCTGGCGTCGCCTGCACTGTGCATCGCCTTCGCCATTGCCGGGCGCATCGATATCGACCTGACCCGCGAACCGCTCGGTCAGGATAGCGCCGGTAACCCGGTTCACCTGCACGACCTGATGCCCCCCGATGACGAAGTGCAGGCGCTGGTGGCCCAGGTGGTCAAGCCCGAGTTCTTCCAGCAGCGCCTGGCCACGGTGTGGGACGGCACCCATCATTGGCAGGCCCTTTCGGCCGAGGGCAGCGTGCAGTTCCCCTGGGATGCGCGCTCGACCTACCTGCGCCGCCCGCAGTACCTGGCCGATATCCAGGCCGAACCCAAGGCGAGCCTGGCAATCGAGAACGCCCGCACGTTGATAGTGCTGGGGGACAACGTCACCACCGACCATATCTCTCCGGCCGGCGCCATTCCCGCCAGTAGCCTGGCTGGCCAGTGGCTGCTGGCTCGCGGCGAACAACCACAGGACCTCAATCAGTATTCGACCCGGCGCAGCAACCACGAAGTCATGCTGCGCGGTGCCTTCACCAACACGTCGGTGAAAAACCGTCTGCTCGGTGACACCCACCCAGGCGTCGGCGCCTGGGCCTGGAATGCCGACCACAGTCAGTGCCTGCCGCTTTACGAAGCCGCGCAGAGCTATGCCGGTACCCCCATGGTGGTGTTCGCCGGTATCAACTACGGCGCGGGCTCCAGTCGCGATTGGGCGGCCAAGGCCCAGGCATTGCTCGGCGTGCGAGCCGTGGTGGCGCGCAGCATCGAGCGTATCCACCGCAGCAACTTGATCGGCATGGGTGTGCTGCCGTTGCTGTTCCCGGCAGGGCGGGGTGTCGAAGACCTGCAGCTCGACGGCAGCGAGCAGTTCGACTTCATCGGCCTCGACGAACTGAGGGTCGGTGACAACCGTATCCGCCTGCAGGTGCGCCGCGTCGATGGCGGTGTCGATGAGGCCGAGCTCATCGCACGGTTCGACTCGCAGCAGGAGATCCGCTACCTCAGCAATGGCGGTGTGCTGCCCTACGTCATCCGCAAGGTGGTGCAACGCACCCGCGGCTGAGGCCCCGGCACGAACGGTTGAACAGGGCGCGGACTTGCCTGGCAGCTCCGCGTCACTGACCATGGGCAGCCAGCCAGGTGATCCACCTATCCGCAACTGGGAGAATGACCCCTATGTACGCCTATGTCGGTTCGCGCACCACCCGGGAGCGCAACGCCCGCGGCGATGGCATCACCGTGTACCGCCTCGATCAGGGCAACGGCAGCCTGGAGCAGGTCCAGGTCGTCGGCGACCTGGTCAACCCGTCCTTCCTGGCGCTGAATCGAGCTGGGGACCGGCTCTATACGGTGCATGGCGACCTCGACGAGGTCAGCGCCTTCACCGTCGACAAGGCCACTGGTCGACTCACGTTCCTCAACCGGCAGCGCTGCGAAGGCAAGAATCCGGTGCACCTGGCACTGGACCCGAGCGAGCGCTTCCTGGTGGTCTCTAACCACATCACGGGCACGCTTGCCGTGCTCAATGTCGAACAGGACGGCCGCCTCGGCACCCTCAACCAGTTGCTCGAGCTCGAGGGCCCGATCGGCCCGCATCGTATCGAGCAGCCCTTTGCCAAGCCGCACTTCAACCTCTTCGATGCCTCGGGCCAGTTCGTCCTGGTGCCGGACAAGGGGCTGGATCGGATATTCAGTTTTCGCTTCGACAACGGCCGGCTGCATCCCGCCGAGCAGCCTTTCGTCACTACCCGCGAAGGTGCCGGACCGCGTCATGTCGCGCTGCACCCGAAGGCGCCGTTCGCCTATGTGATCAATGAATTGGATTCGACCGTCACCACCTACCGCTTCGACCCCCACAACGGGGCACTGCAGCCGTTGCAGATACTCCCGTCGCTTCCGTCGAGCTACACCGGCAACAGCCGTGCCTCGGAGATCGAGATCGATTGCAGCGGTCGCTTCGTCTACGCCTCCAACCGCGGCTATGACAGCCTTGCCGTGTATGCGGTCGATGTCGCCAGCGGCCTGCTGAGCCTGATCGAAGTGCAGCCCAGTGGCGGCAAGACCCCACGCTTCTTCGCCCTCACTCCCAATCAGCGGTTCCTCTTCGCGCTCAACGAAGACAGTGACAGCATCGTGGCTTTCGCCGTCGATCCCGAGCAGGGGAGGTTGCGCCAGACCGGTTTCTCGGTGTCCACCGGCAGCCCGGTGTGCATGGTCTTTTCTGCCTGAGCTGATTCCTGGATCGGTGAGGGCCTTTTCGCGGGCAAGCCCGGTCCCACAGCCAGTCGCTGTAATCATCAGTCCCATTCATAGCCCAGCGGAGTTCCAATGACTCTCACTATCCCCAAGGCCGTCCTCGAAGAACTCGCCCCCGATGGCGTCCTGCGTGCTGCCATCAACTACGGCAACCCGGTCCTCGCCCAACGCGGCCCTGATGGCGAGCCCCAGGGCGTCTCGGTCGCCCTGGCCAGGCAGTTGGCTGAAGAACTGGGCGTGTGCCTTGAGATGCGCACCTTCGACGCTGCGGGCAAGGTATTCGCCGCGCTGGAGGAGGGCGCCTGGACCTTGGCTTTCCTCGCCATCGAACCGGTGCGCGAGGCGCAGATCGCCTTCAGCGAGCCCTACGTGCTGATCGAGGGCACCTACCTGGTCAGGAAAGACGCCCCCTTCCAGCACGTCGACGAACTCGACCAAACCGGCTTGCGCCTGGCCGTCGGCAAAGGCGCGGCCTACGACCTCTACCTCAGCCGCACCTTGCAGCATGCCGAACTGTGCCGCGCCGACACCTCCGCCGCAGCCGTCGATCTGTTTGTCGAAGAAAACCTCGACGCCGCCGCGGGTGTGCGCCAGCCTTTGCAGAAGGTCGCCGACACTGATTCACGCTACCGTGTGCTCGACGGTGCGTTCACCGCGATCCGTCAGGCCATGGCTGTTCCGAGGGGCTGCGACAATTCGGCTGCATTCGTACGTGACTTTGTCGAGCGTTGCCTGCGTCAAGGCTTTGTTCGGGGGGCTTTGCTGGCCACCGGACAGACCGATGTCAGCGCACCGCGCTGACCGTCCCTGGACTCCACCCACGTCCAATCAATTGAGGTAACAAGCAAGATGGCCAAGGCCGCCGATGTCGTTGTGCAATGCCTGGAAAACGAAGGTGTCGAGTATGTATTCGGCATTCCCGGCGAGGAGAACCTCGACCTGCTCGAATCCCTGCGCAAGTCGAAGATCAAGCTGGTACTGACCCGCCACGAGCAATCCGCAGGCTTCATGGCCGCCACCTATGGTCGCCTGACCGGCAAGACCGGCGTCAGCCTGTCGACCCTGGGCCCTGGTGCGACCAACCTGGTGACCGCCAGTGCCTACGCCTACCTGGGCGGCATGCCGATGATGATGATTACCGGCCAGAAGCCGATCAAGAAGTCCAAGCAGGGCCGCTTCCAGATCATCGACGTGTGCGGCATGATGGACCCCATCACCAAGTACACCCACCAGTTCGCCTCGGCCGACAACATCCCGGCGCGCATGCGTGAAGCCTTCCGCCTGGCCGAGGAAGAAAAGCCCGGTGCCGTGCACCTGGAACTGCCTGAAGACATCGCTGCCGAGCAGACCGACGCGCTGCCGATCCCGCGCAGCCTGCACCGCCGCCCGTTGGCCGAGCACGTGGCCATCGAAGCCGCCGTGCAGAAACTGCAGAACGCCCGCAACCCGATTCTGGTAATCGGTGCCGGTGCCAACCGTAAGATGACCGCCAAGGTCCTCAAGCAACTGATCGACAAGACCGGCATCCCGTTCATCACCACGCAGATGGGTAAAGGCGTGGTCGACGAGCGCCACCCGCGCTTCCTGGGCAACGCGGCGCTGTCGTCCGGTGACTTCGTACACCGCGCTGTCGAAGCCGCTGACCTGATCATCAACATCGGCCACGACGTGATCGAGAAGCCGCCGTTCTTCATGGTCCGTGGCGGCACCGAGGTCATTCACATCAGCTTCCGCTCCGCCGAAGTCGATGCCGTGTACTTCCCACAGGTCGAAGTGATCGGCGACATCGCCAACGCCGTGTGGCAGATCAGTGAAGCGCTGACCGACACCTCGCACTGGGACTTCACTCGCCTGATGGCGATCCGTGAAGCCAACGAGGCGCAGATCGCCGAAGGTGCCGACGACGACCGCTTCCCGGTCTACCCGCAGCGCCTGGTTGCCGACATCCGTCGCGTGCTGCCCTCCGAAGGCATCGTCGCGCTGGACAACGGCATCTACAAGATCTGGTTCGCCCGCAACTACAAGGCGCACAAGCCCAACACCGTGCTGCTGGACAACGCCCTGGCGACCATGGGCGCCGGTCTGCCGTCGGCCATGGCTTCGCACCTGGTGTACCCGGAACGCCCGGTGATCTCGGTGTGCGGCGACGGTGGCTTCATGATGAACAGCCAGGAGCTGGAAACCGCGGTACGTCTGGGCATGCACATCACCGTGGTAATCCTGCGTGACGACGGCTACGGCATGATCCGCTGGAAGCAGGCCAACATGGGCTTCACCGACTTCGGCCTGGACTACGGCAACCCGGACTTCGTCAAGTACGCCGAAGCCTACGGCGCCAATGGCCACCGCGTGGAAAGCGCCGAAGGCCTGCTGCCGCTGCTCGAGCACTGCATCAAGACCCCAGGCGTGCATGTGATCGACTGCCCGGTCGACTACAGCGAGAACGACCGCATCCTCAACAGCGAGCTGCGTGAGCGCGCGCTGGCGGTGTAAGGCCTGAGGTGTCTTCGCGGGCAAGTCGGCTTCCCAGCAGGTTGGGGAAGCGGGCTTGCCCGCGATTGCATTGTGGTGGGCAACAAACGCTTCACCTTATTTTTCCCTGTGCTAGGGTGCACGCACATCCGCTTTACAGGACACCCGCACCATGCTCCCGCCGCTCAGCGAAAAAGAACTCCACCGCCTCGAAGACCTCCTGATCACCTACGGCAACGATTACTCGGTACTCAACCTCGCCGAGCTCAACGGTTTCTTTACTGCGCTGGCCAGCTCCCCTGTCAGCGTAAATCCCGAGCAATGGCTGCCAGCCGTTGCCGGCGGAAAGGTGCCCAAGTTCAAGAAGCCCGCCCACGAGGAAGCCTACACTGCGCTGATGCTGCGCTACGCCGACCAGGTCGCCGAGCAGTTGGCCGAGAACCTCGACGGCTTCGAGCCGCTGTTCGAGGAAAGCGAGGGCGAGGAAGGGCCAGCGATCATTCTCGAAGAGTGGTGTTTCGGCTACATGCGCGGCACCCAGGTTGCCGAGTGGAGCGAGTTGCCAGCGCAGCAGGACGCCCTGCTCAAGGCCATTTCCCTGCATGGCCTGGAAGACAATTTCGAGCTGCTCGATGCGATGAGCTTCGACGAACATCAGGCCTGCGTGCCAGGCGTGATCGAGGCGGCCCGCGGTCTGTATCGCTATCAGAAGCTGATACGCAACTGATCACTGGCGCTTCATGGCGAAGTCGAGACTCAGCGCAACCGGTGGCCATCGACCTGCTACCGCTGACATGTATTGCCGCGGCTGCTTCGCGGGCAAGCCCGCTCCCACCGGGTTTTAGGCAGCGCAGAGCTTGTATTATTCCGATCAGCGAAATTATGGATTGCTGGCCACGCGGATTCTGTTGAACGGCGAACAGGTGCAGGATTCACTCCAGCAGCGCCACTCTTGGATACCGGCGCTCAGACCTCAACCCTTTGAACCGGAGTCCAGACCATGTCCAACCCTATCAAGCTCTATCACTTCCCCAAGTCCGGCCACGCTCATCGCGCCCTGCTGATGCTGTCGCTGCTCAAGGTGCAGCCGGAAGTCATCTTCGTCGACCTGGCCAAGGGCGAGCAGAAAAAGCCTGAGTTCCTGGCCCTCAACCCGTTCGGGCAGGTGCCTGTGATCGACGACAACGGCACCGTCATCGGCGACTCCAACGCCATCCTCGTCTACCTGGCCAAAACCTATGGGCAGGGCCGCTGGTTGCCCCAGGACGCTGCCGGTGAAGCCCGTGTACAACGCTGGCTGTCCATCGCCGCCGGCCCCGTCGCCTTCGGACCTGCCGCTGCCCGGCTGATCACCGTGTTCGGTGCAGGCTTCAATGCCGACGAAGTCATCGGTCGTGCCCACAACCTGCTCAAGGTGCTGGACGCTGAGCTCGGCAAGACGCCGTTCCTCACCGGCAGCGAGCCGAGCATCGCCGACGTCGCCAACTACTCCTATATCGCCCATGCGCCGGAAGGCAACGTGTCGCTGGAGGCCTACCCGAATGTGCGAGCGTGGCTGGCACGGATCGAGGCACTGGACGGTTTCGTGGCGATGCCGCGCACTGCGGTAGGGCTGCAGGCCGAGGCCTGATCCACGCGACAGGAGATGAGTGATGAACGTCGTCGAACCGCTCGAGCCGTATGCCGCGTGGCCTGGGGACAGCTGCCCTGATATCGACACGCTCGATGTCCCGGCGCTGCCCTGTGCTGCAGAGTGTGAGGCCAGTTACCTGCTGCCGCAGGTCATCACTCATCCCGACCTACTCATTCGCCCCGGCTGCTGAAATAATCGCACATCGTTTCCAGGCAGAAGGGCAGGGCATGGACCACATCCACCTGATGAAGGTATTCGTCGCCGTCGGCGAGCTGGAAAGCTTCGCTGGCGCGGCACGGCGGCTGGACATGTCGCCCGCTGCGGTGACCCGTGCGGTCAGCGCCCTCGAAGAGCGCCTGGGGGTCAAGCTGCTGCTGCGCACCACCCGCAGCGTGCGCCTTACCGAGGCCGGTGGCCGTTATCTGGAAGACTGCCGCAGCATCCTCGCCAGTATCGCCGAGGCCAACGAGGCGGCTGCCGGTGTCAACGCCACGCCCAAGGGCGAACTGGCGGTGACCGCGCCGATCCTGTTCGGCAAGAAGTTCGTCATGCCCAGCATCGTGCGTTACCTGCAGCAGTACCCTGAGGTTGACGTGTCGGCCTACTTCCTCGATCGGGTGGTGAACATGGTCGAGGAGGGCATGGATGTGGCAGTGCGCATCGGCCAGTTGCCCGACTCCGGGCTCAAGGCCCTGCGTGTGGGCAAGGTCAGGCGCATGCTCTGCGCCTCGCCCGATTACCTTGCCAGGCACGGCGTACCGACTCACCCCTCCGAACTGCACGAGCATGTGGTGATCGCCACCACCAACCTGTCGCCACGTGCAGGCTGGCGCTTCGGGCTGACCGACGAGCCGACCATGGTGCGCATGAAGCCGCGCCTGACCGTGACCAGTAACGACGGTGCCATTGCCGCAGCATGCGCAGGCCTGGGTATCGCCCGGCTGCTGTCTTACCAAGTGGTCGAGGAGGTCGCCAGCGGTCGCCTGCAGGTGGTGCTCGCCGATTTCGAGGAGGCGCCCTGGCCCATCCATATCCTGCACCGCGAGAGCAAGTACGGCTCGGCCAAGGTGCGCGCGTTCATCGACATGCTCGCCGCCGACGTGCGCGCCAAGGGCCTGGACTGACTGTCCGTCAGCCTGGCAGATAACGCAGGCGCAACCCCAGGCTGGTCTGCTCGCCCTGTTGCAGCAAGCGCAGCCCCGGGCGCCCGGGCAGGTGATGGGCGTTGATCGGGTGGCTGACCGGCTCGAAGCAGAAGAAGTCGCGATCCTGCGGACAGAACAACAGAAAGTGCTCGGCGCCGGTGGCCTGGCATTCCAGGCGATAACCCGCGTCGGGTTGTTCGATGGTGCACGTGCCTGTCCAGCCTGCGAAGGCGTGATCGATCTGAGTCGGTGGCAGGTGGCTGGCGCTGTCGAAGCGCCAGGCCTGCGGAATGGGCGCCAGCCGTGATGGCAGCTCACCGGTCTCGCCAAGCCACACCTGGCTGGCGGACGCCTGCAGGCGGGTGTCCGGATACCGCGGAAAGTACGGATGCAGGCCCAGCCCGTGCCAGGTCGCCTGAGCGGCAAGGTGAGTGACGTGCAGCTCCAGGTCAAGACGCCCCTCGTGCAAGTGCACATCCAGCATTGCCTGGTAGGCGAAGGGCTGCTGACTGTCGAGGATCAGACGTGCTCGCCGCTGGCTGTGGTGCTCCACGCGCCACGGTTGCTGCCAGGCGCTGCCGTGGATCGGGTAGGGATCGTGGTCGGTGTTCGCGGTCAGGGTCTGCCAGCCGTCCGGGCGGGCGAAGCCGCCAGCGGCGATGCGATTGGACCAGGGCACCAGCGGATAGCAGGCCAGGCGCCGGGGTGAGCCGCTGGCGCGTGCTGCGGCGTCGCTGTGGCGCAACAACGCCTGGCCGGTGGCCTTGACCTGCCAGTTGACCAGGCTGGCGCCCAGCGCGGGGGCCAGGGTGAGGCGGGTCAGGCGGTCTTGCAGGTGCAGTTCGGTCATTGCGCTGTTCTCCGGCAGGGCCGTGATCATTTCGCCGCGGGCTGACGGCGGTACGTCAGCAGCACGATGCCACTGACCACCACCGCCCCCCCGAGCAGTTGCAGGCCGCTCAACTGTTGGTCGAGCAGGGCCCATCCCAGCAGCAGGGTGGCGATCGGTTCGATGTTCATCACTGGCGCGTTCTGCGCCATGTTCAGCCGTGGCACGCAAACGAACAGCAGGGTGAATGCCACCCCGTACAGCACCACCAGGCTGGCCAGGGCCATCCATCCTCCTGCGCTGCCCGGCAACGACAGCCCCGCCGGCACCCAACCACCAGCGCCTGCCACCAGCATGCTGGTGAACACGATCAGCAAGGTCAGCAGGCTGCGGACCGGGCCATGCACAGCGGCCAGCTTGTTGTCGGTGATCCACAACGCACAGGCGAATACGCAGGCGGCGCAGAAGGCGAGGCTGACCCCGAGGGTCCAGTGCGGATTGCTCGTGCCACTGTCGGCCAGGCGTCCCGGCACATCCAGGGCCAGCACCAGGCCGCAGAGGATCAGGGCCATGAACATCACTGTGCGCCCGGTTGGACGTACGCCGTTGAGCGCCCAGTTGAGCAGTGCCAGCAGGATCGGGAAGGTGTTGCCCACCAGCAGTGCCAACGCCACCGGGATGCGCGCCACCGCCGAGTACAGGCACAGGCTCTGGGTGGCGATCAGCAGCCCCAGCAGCAATTGCCAGCGCCGGGTGCCGCTGGGCAGCCCCAGGGCCTGGCGTTGCCAGAGCACGAGGCTGGCCAGGGCCAGGAAGGTGATGCCCGAGCGGCAGAGGATCGCCAGCAGCACGCCGGTGCCGTCATCGAAGGCGATGCGTGCGGCGATATGGTTGCCGGCGAACGAGCAGGCCAGCAGCGCCAGGAGGGCGATGGCCAGCTTGCGTGGGAAGAGGGAAGGTGACGCGGGAACAGCCATGTGCAGGGTCCATTTGCAAAAGAGGTCGACAGTGGGGGCTTGCAGAAGCGGGGGCCTACGCCAAGGACACCGCACTGCATGGCACCCGCTCTGCCGGTGATCGCGGGACAAGTCGGGGCGCCGAACCGCCGCTCACACCGGGATAGAGCGGCTGTCCGCGAACTTACAGCACCACGCTTGGCAACCACAGCGAGATGGCAGGGATGTAGGTCACCGCCATCAGCACCAGGAACAGCGCCAGGTAGAACGGCAGCAGCGCCTTGACCGTCGACTCGATACTGACCTTGCCGATCGCCGAGCCGACGAACAGTACCGCCCCCACCGGCGGGGTGATCAGGCCGATACCGAGGTTGACCAGCATGATCATGCCGAAGTGCACCGGGTCCACGCCGATGCCGGTGATCACCGGCAGCAGGATCGGGGTGAGGATCAGGATCAGCGGCGCCATGTCCATCACCGTGCCTAGCATCAGGAGCATGAAGTTGATGCACATCAGGATCACGTAGCGGTTGTCCGACAGGGTCAGGAATGCCGTGGTGATCTTCGACGGGATCTGCATCAGCGTCATCACATAGCCGAAGCTGGCTGCGAAGCCGATCAGGATCATCACGATGGAGATGGTCCGCACCGTGCGATGCATCAGCTTGGGCAGGTCGCGCCATTTGTAGTCGCGGTAGATGAACATGGTCACGAAGAACGACCATACCACCGCCACGGCCGCCGACTCGGTGGCGGTGAACACGCCCGAGAGAATCCCGCCGAGGATGATCACCATGGCCATCAGACCCCAAAGCGCTTCACCGGCGATCTTCAGCGCCTGGCGCATCGGGATCACTTCGCCCTTGGGGTAGTTGCGCTTCTTGGCGAACAACAGGCACAGGCCCATCATCACCGCGCTGAGCAGCAGGCCAGGCATCACTCCGGCCATGAACAGCGAGGCGATCGATACCGTGCCGCCTGCGGCCAGCGAATAGAGCACCGAGTTGTGGCTTGGTGGGGTGAGCAGTGCCTGCACCGAGCCGCTGACGGTCACCGCCGTGGAGAATTCACGCGGATAGCCCTTGCGCTCCATCTCCGGGATCAGCACCGAGCCGACCGAGGCCGTGTCGGCCACCGAGGAGCCGGAAATCGCGCCGAAGAAGGTCGAGGCCATGATGTTGACCAGCGACAGCCCGCCACGCACGAAGCCCACCAGCACCCCGGCGAAGGCCACCAGGCGCCGCGACATGCCGCCCTCGGCCATGATCGCACCGGCCAGCACGAAGAACGGAATGGCCAGCAGCGAGAACTTGTTAACCCCGCTCGCCACCTGGATCATCATCGCCTGCAGCGGAATGTCGATCCACCAGGCACCGATCAGTGCAGAGAGCCCCAGGGCATAAGCCACCGGCATGCCCAGCAGGATGAGCGCGATGAAACTGCCCAACAGAATGAACGCATCCATTTATGCCGCTCCTTCGCTTTCTTCCACCAGGTCGAAGCGCACCACCTTGCGGTTGCTCTGATCGCCCAGCACGAGTTTTTCCAGCACGAAGATCAAGGTCAGCACGCCGCCCACCGGGATCGGCGCATAGGTCATGCCCACCCGCACACCCGGCAGCGAGGCCAGAAACTGGTTCCACGTCGTGATGCACAGCTTGGTGCCGTACCAGGTCATGAACAGGCACACCACGATCATCAGCACCTGCACCAGCACGCCAACCAGCTGGCGCAGTGGCGCGGGCATGCGATCGGTGAGCATCGCCACCGCCATGTGCGCGCCGGCGCGGTAGCTGGCGGCGGCGCCGACGAAGGTGAACACCACCATCAGCAGGATCGCGACCGGCTCCGGCCAACTGGAGCCGGTGCCGAGTACGTAACGGGCGAAGATGCCCCAGGGAATGATCAGCGACATGGTCAGGATCGACAGGCCAGCGATCCAGATGCAGCTGCTGTAGAGCCTGTCGTTCAGGCGCAGGAAAAACGTTTTCATGGGCATCACCAAGGCGGCGGCACGGCGGGCACCGTGCTGCCGGGGTCGTCTGGAAGAAATGGCTTACTCGACCGCGTCGATACGCTTCATCAGGTCGGCGTACTGCGCACCGTATTTTTCGCGCACCGGGGCGGTGGCGTCATAGAACGGCTTGGTGTCCACGGCGATGAACTCGACACCCGCGGCCTTGAGCTTCTGTTCGCTGGCGGCAGACTTGGCGTCCCACAGTTCGCGCTCTTCCATCTGTGCTTCACGTGCGACCTTCTTCACCAGCGCCTGCTGGTCGGCCGTGAGCTTGTTCCAGGTGGTCTTGGACATCACCACCGGCTCCGGCAGGATCAGGTGGTTGGTCAGGGTGAAGTACTTGGCGCTCTGGTAGTGGTTGTGCTCGAGCAAGGTCGGCGGGTTGTTCTCGGCGCCGTCGATCACCCCGGTCTGCAGGGCGCTGAAGATCTCGCCGGTGTCCATGGCGATGCCGTTGCCACCCATGGCGTTGATCATGTCGATGAACAGCGGGTTGCCCTGCACGCGGATCTTCATGCCCTTGAGGTCATCGATGCTGCGCACCGGCTTCTTGGTGTAGATGCTGCGCGAGCCGCCATCCATCCAGGCCAGGGCCACCAGGTTGAATTCGGAGTTGGTGATCTTGTCGAGAATCTCCTGGCCGATCTCGCCATCGATGATCTTGCGCATGTGCGCCTGGTCGCGGAACACGAATGGCATGTTGAACACGTTCACATCCGGCACCACCGGGCCGACGATGCCCAGGCTCACGCGGGTCATCTGCACCGCGCCGATCTGCGCCTGCTCGATGACTTCCTTTTCCGAGCCGAGCACCCCGCCGGCGAACATCTTGAAGGTGATATCGCCATTGCTGGCCTGTTCGAGTTTCTTGCCCATGTTCTGCTCGGCGACCACGGTCGGGTAGCCGGCTGGGTGGATCTCGGCGAACTTGATGTCCAATGCGCTGGCGGCACTGGACAGACCGAGGGCCAAGGGGAGGGCGGCAAGAAGCAACGTGCGTTTGAAGGTCATGATGAAACTCCGTGGTTTTTATTATCTGGTTTCGGTCGTGCAGGTGTTGGTGAGGTGGGCGCTCAGCCCTGCCAGGGTGTTTCCTCCAGGCCCGTGACGCCGGGGTTCAGGGCGAACACGCCGCCGGCCAGGGGCTGGTCGGCGAGGTCGATGCCGCCGGGGCGGATCGAGGTGACGAACAAGGTATCGAGGTGGGTGCCACCGAAGGCGCACATTGCCGGCTTCTTCACCGGCACGCGCAGCGAGCGGTCCAGGCGGCCGTGCGGGGTGAAGCGGTGGATCACGCCTTCGTCGTTGCCGCAGATCCAGTAGCAGCCGTCCTGATCGACAGCCGCGCCATCGGGGCGGCCGGGATGCTCGCGCATGTCGACGAACAGCTGCCGGTTATGGGGCGTGCCACTGTCGATGTCGTAGTCGAACGACCAGATCGCCTGCACCGTCGGGTGCGAGTCGGACAGGTACATGCGCGTGCCGTCCGGGCTGAAGGCCAGGCCGTTGGGCACGATCATGCCCTCGAGTTGGCGGTGCAGACGCTGGCCGTCGTATCGGTACAGCGCGCCGACCTGGGCGCCCTGCTGCATGTCCATCAGCATGGTGCCGGCCCAGAAACGGCCCTGGCGGTCGCAGCGCCCGTCGTTGAAGCGCATCCCTTCGCGGGCGTGCTCGACGCTGGCCAGGCGGGTGCCGAGCAGGCGCCCATCCTCGGTCGGGTCGAGGGTGAACAGGCCGCTCTCCATCGCCCCGACCCAGCCCTGTGCGCCATGGGCGATGCAGGCCAGCATTTCATCGCCCTGCCAGACGTCGTGGTTGCCATCGGCCAGGCGCCAGCGGTGCAGTTGGCGGGCGGGAATATCGACCCAGTACAGGGCCTGCTCGCCGGCATGCCACACCGGGCTTTCCCCGGTGGCGTTGCGCGCGTCGACGATCAGTTCACAGTGCTGCATGGTGCTGCTCCTTGCACGCAGTGGCGGTCAGTCGAAGGGGCCGGCAGCGACGAAGGCGCCGCCCTGGTAGACCATGCTTGGATCGTCGGCGGGAGGCGCGGGCCTTGATTCGACGTCGGCGCGGAACACCTCCGAACTGTCCTTGGGCTGGTAGCCCAGGTGTTCGGCGTGGCGGTTGTCCCACCAGACGGTGCGGTTGTCGGAGGCGCCATAGACCACGGTGTGGCCGACGTCAGGGGTGCGCAGGCTGCGTTCGATGAGTTGCAGCAGGTCGTCGTAGCTCAGCCAGGTGCAGAGCATTCGCGGGTTCTGCGGTTGCGGGAAGGACGAGCCGATACGGATGCTGACGGTCTCGATGCCGTAGCGGTCGAAGTAGAAGCTGGCCAGGTCCTCGCCGTAGCTCTTGGACAAGCCGTAGTAGCCATCGGGGCGGCGAGGGGAGTGGGCATCGAGCCGCTCGTCCTGACGGTAGAAACCGATCACGTGGTTGGAACTGGCGAAGACCACGCGTTTTACCCCGTGCTTGCGCGCCGCTTCGTAGATGTGGAACACCCCGCAGATATTGGGGCCGAGGATATCCTCGAAACTGTGCTCGGTGGACACCCCGCCAAAATGCAGGATGGCATCGACGCCTTCGACCAGCGCGTGTACCGCAGCCTTGTCGGCCAGGTCGCAGGTGATCACTTCTTCATACGGACCGGCAGCAGGTGCCATTGGAGCGATATCGGAAAGGCGCAGGACTTCGGCGCTGCCTTTGAGGCGTTCGCGAAGCACCTTGCCCAGGCCGCCTGCCGCTCCGGTGAGCAGCAGGCGTTTGAAGGGAGTAGTGGTCATGGCCAGCTCTTGTCGTTGATTGTTGTAGGTTGTCGTACGACATGGGTCGATTATCGACAGCGAATTCGCGGCTTGTCAATGCATGGATGGCATCGCTTTACAGGATCGACAGCGGATAGTTGAAGATCAGCCGGTTCTCGTCGAACTCGTTATTGCTGAAGCTGCGGCGGATATTGGAGTTGCGCCACTTCACGCTGAGATCCTTGAACGGGCCGCTCTGGATCACGTAGGCCAGTTCCGATTCACGCACCCATTCCTTGCCATCGCTCACCGCGCCGCTGTGCACATCGCGGCCGCTGATGTAGCGGTTCATCATGCTCAGGCCGGGGATGCCGACGGTGACGAAGTTGAAGTCGTGGCGCACCTGCCAGGAGCGTTCGTTGGCGTTGTCGAAGCTGGCGTTGTAGCTGTCGTTGGCCAGGGTGCCGCCGCTGGTACCGTTGACCCGCATCCAGGTATCGCCGCTGACCTTCTGCAGGCCGACCCAGAAGGTATGGCCGGCATAGCGCGCCGAGAACATGCCCGAGTAGGTCTTGTTGTCCAGCTTGCCGGCGCGTTCGGCGCCGTCGTCCTCGCCCTGGAAGTAGCCGAGGTTGGCGCCCAGGGTCCAGTCGCCCAGTGGCTGGCTGTGGCTCAGTTGCAGGTACTGCTGCTGGTAGACATCCTTGAGTTGGGCATTCCAGAGCCCGACCAGGGTGCGCTTGTCGTTGAAGCTGTACTCGCCGCCGACGAAGTTGAAGCGGTCGGACACCCCACGGCCGAAACTCATGTCCTCCATGCTCGCATCGTTGCGCGGGCTGTTGCCGCGGAACTGCCCGCCGTAGAGCGTCAGACCGGCGATCTCGCTGGACGTCACCTGACCCCCACGGAAGGTCTGCGGCAGCGAGCGGCCATCGTCGGAGCGCAGGATCGGCAGTACCGGCATCCACTCGCCGATCTTCAGCTCGGTCTTGGAGATGCGCGCTTTACCTGCCACGGCCAGGCGTCCGAAATCGTCTGCCGGGCGGCCGTCGTCATGGCGTGGCAGCAGGGCCGTGCCATAAGTGCCGCCACCACCGTCGAGCTTGACCGACCACAACCCCAGCACATCCACACCGAAGCCGATCGGCCCCTCGGTGAATCCCGAGCGGGCGTCGAGGATGAAGCTTTGGGTCCATTCCTCGGCCTTGCTTTGCGGGTTGCTCGGGTCGACGAAGTTGCGGTTGATGTAGAAGTTGCGCAGGTTCAGGGTCGCCTTGGAATCTTCGATGAAGCCGGCGGCCAGTGCTGCGTCGGGCAGTGTCCCCAGGGCGGTGGCGCCGAACAGGGCGAAGGGCAGGGTCTGGCGGATTTTCATTATTGTTGTGCTCCCAGCAGTGAGGCAGCCGCCTGCCAGGCGCGCGCAAGCGACCGATGACAGGGGCGGTGGGGTTGATGGCCGGTCGTGGGCCAAGGTGCAGCGCGCGGATCGGGCGCTCAGGTGCCCGTCGCTGCCAGCGATGTGGCGCGGCGGCGAATGTTGGAAAGAGGGGGAGGCGAATAGCGTGGGTAGGATGTCGACATGATGGGCTTCACTGGTTGTTGTTTTTGTTGTGTGTTGTCGTACAACTGTGGCGATTATTAACAACCGATGAAAATGCTGTCAACGCTTTTGCGCAAAGGAATTGATGGGCTATACCGAGTGTTTCAGAGGTTTTTTTTGCCAAATTGCAAAGGAAGGGCTCTAGATCGGTTACGGCAAAGAGATCCTATAACTATGATTTGTCTTCCGAAGTCCCATTGCTTTTTTCGCGGGTAAACACCTGCCCCCGGTACAAGCTGGCCCCATCCCTATGGGGCGGGTTTACCCGCGAAAAGCACAATTGCCCTACTGCTGATCAATCCCTGTCATGGCGCCAGCAAGAAGCCTGTCACCTCGGCATTGAGGGCGCCGCTGCATTCCTCCGGCAGCCAGTGCCCACAGCCTTCCAGCACTTTGCCGGTCACATCGGTGCCGTAGCGGCGCATCTGCTCGGCCTGGAACTCACCCAGGCCACCGTTGCCGCCACCACCGATGGCCAACGCCGGAATGCTGATGCGGGTCTTGCTCAGTTGCTTGTTGTCGCGGGCATTCTGGTTGAGCACGCGGTAGTACTCGAACGCTGCGTTGAGGCTATGCGGCTTGGCGTACGACTTGGCATAGAGATCGAGCAACTGCGGTGTGAACACCGAAGTATTGGTTGCGTGCTGCTTGATGAAATGCTCGAAGAACACCCGCTCCTTGCCAGCGATCAGCGTCTCGGCCAGGTTGGGCTCGGCGGCGAAGAAGCTGAAATGCCAGACCAGCGACTCACCCTGCGGCGTGAAGGCGGGGAACTGGTAGAGACTGTCGTCGGGAATTGGCGCTTCCATGTAGATCACCCGACGGATGTTCGCCTGGTTTTGTACCAGCATCGGGAAGGTGTTCCAGATACCGATGTCGTGGGCCACCAGGTCGAACTTCTGGCCATTGCTCATCTGTGCGGCGAGCTTGTACAGCAGCGGCGCCACGTCGGTTGCGCGATACGACGGCGGTGTCTGCGACTGGCCAAGGCCAGGCAGGTCTGGCGCGACAACGGTGAAGTGCCTGGCGAGTTCCGGCATCAGTTGGTGCCATTCGTACCAGGTCTGGCCGAAGCCGTGGACCAGGTACACCAGGGGCCCCGAGCCGCCCTTGACGTAGTGCAGCTTCACGCCATCGACGGTCTGGTAGTGGCTGGTGAAGCCTTTGGGGACGGGGAACTCGTCGGCGGCGTGGGCGCCGACGGCAAGCGTGGTGGCGGCAGTCAAGGCCAGGGAGCGCAGTAATTGGCGAAGCATGGTGATGAACCTCTGGGTGGTTGGAAATCGTGGCTTGATCGTTCAGTGGCCGCTGGCCACGCTGGCGCCGGCAGCGCGCGCGCCGGGGCGAAATCCGTGTGAGCGGGCAGTCCAGGCAATGGCGAAGGCGATCAGCAGCAGGATGAGTACGGCAGGTGCGAAGGCGCGTGCGCCCCAGCCGTCGAGCAGCGCGCCGCCCAGCAGCCCGGCGCCGGCGATGGCGCCATTCCAGGCGACGACATTCATCGACAGCGCCACATCCGCGCCGTCGCCTGCGCTATCGGCAAGGGCGGTCTGCAGCAGCGTCGCGGCGCCGCCGAACGACACGCCCCACACCGCAATGCCGACGAGCACGGCGAGGGGCGCGCTCGACAGCCAGACGAACATCAGTGCGACCAGCGCAAATGCGCCAAGGCTGCCCAGCACGGCGCTGCGCAGGTGCCGATCGACCAGGCGCCCGGTGATGGCGATGCCGACAAGCGCCGCAACCCCGAACACCAGCAGCACCAGGTCGACGCGCTCGAGCAGGCCGGCCTGGGCGGCAAATGGCGCGACGTAGGTGTAGAGGATGTTGTGCGCCAGCATCCAGGTGATTACCGTGGCCAGGACCGGTCGTACGCCCGGCGTGCTCAGCACGCGACGCAGCGGCATGGCCTGGCGGTCGGTCTGGCCTGGGTAGTCCGGCACTTTCGCCAGCACCCAGACGATCAGCACCAGGGTGAGGGCCGACATGATGGCAAAGGCGCTGCGCCAACCCACTGCACTGCCGAGCCAGGTGCCCAGCGGCACGCCCAGCGAGAGCGCAATCGGCGTGCCGACCATGGCAATCGCCATGGCCTTGCCCTGCTGGTGCGGCAGAACCATCCGCCGGGCATAGCCCGCCAGCAGGCTCCAGGCCAACCCCGCCGAAGCTCCGGCAAAGAATCGGGCGATCAGCGTCAACCAGATGTCGGGTGAAAGGGCGGTGAGCGAATTGAACACCAGGAAGCCGATGATCGTGGACAGCAGTACGCTGCGACGCTTCCAGCTTCGGGTCAGGATGGTCAGCGGGATGGCGGCGACCAGCGAGCCCACTGCATAGGCGGTGACGGTCTGCCCGGCCATTGCCGAGGTGATCGACAGGCCGTCGCTGATCTGTGGCAGCAGGCCTGCGGGCAGGGTTTCGGTGACGATGCAGATGAAGCCTGTCATCGCCAGGGCCAGCAAGGCGGAGACCGGCAAGGGCTCGGCCGTGTCGAGCGTGGTGGCGGTAGAAGAGGTCACGAGAGCTCCTGTGATCGCTGGTTAAATATATCGATCGATACATAAGTGAGGCAGCACCAACCCGACGGCATCGAGCCGTCCCGGATTTACATATCGATCGGTATATAAGTTAGGAGTGCTCGCGTGTCGTTGTCAATGACTTATGTATCGAATAGTATCTATGTCATTTGGAGGAGCAGTTGATGGCGCGGATGGGCAGACCCAGAACCTTCGACCGCGATAACGCGATCGACCAGGCCATGCACCTGTTCTGGGAGCACGGCTACGAATCCACATCGCTGGCGCAATTGAAGGCGGCGATTGGCCCAGGCATTTCCGCGCCCAGCTTCTACGCAGCCTTTGGTTCGAAAGAGGCGCTGTTCCAGGAATGTGCCCAGCGCTACCTGGCGACCTATGCGCAGGTCACCGAGTGCTTGTGGAACCTGGACCTGCCACCGCGTCAGGCGCTGGAGCAGGCACTGCGCCAATCCGCCCGCATGCAGTGCGAGGACGGACACCCGAAGGGCTGCATGGTCGGCCTGGCAGTGATGAGCGCACCCTCTGCGGAACTGGCGCAGGTCACCGCACCCTTGAACCGCTCCCGGGCACGCACCCGCGCCGGTATCGCCGGCTGCGTCAGCCGTGCGCTCGAAACGGGTGAGCTGCGCCAGGACGTTGATGCCCAGGGGCTCAGCGTGATGTTCGACAGCTTTCTGGTCGGGCTTTCGACCCTGGCGCGGGACAACATCGGCATCGAAGCGATGGAGCGTGCGATCACCCAGGTGATGCGGCTGTGGGACCTTTCCACGACGGGTGTGCAAAACACCGCGTCGTGATCATTCGAGCACTTGAACATCCAGTGCCTGGCACAGGGCACGTAACTTTGGGGTCAGGTTGCCTTCCCGGATCGGCTCGAGAGCGTCGTGCTGTTTGTAGTACTTGGCGTAGATGGCTTCAGTCACAGGCCTCTGCTCACCCTCGGCGTTGAGCTCGATATCCGAGAATTTCACCACGCCAACCGGATTGAATCCGGCCCGCTCGACCATCTGCTGCATGCCGCGGGTCTTCGTGGTGACGTAACCCCAGGCCATCGCGATGTCCAGCTTCGCTGCCAGCGCATCGATGGCGTAGCCTGCGAAGAGCGTGGCGCCGGTGCCCCTGTGTTGCGGTGCACACGCACCGAACTTGTTGAACAGGGTGCGGTTGACCAGATTGATCTCCAGGCACATGACGCAGATCATCTCGCCCTCGTAGACCCCGACGTAGACGATGGTGTCCTTGTCGGCTTCGCCGGCGAGCGACACGTTCTGCAAGTAGTACTGCGGGTCGCTGAAGACCCGACCGATCCCCACGCCCACATCCGGGTGCCAGCGCCTGACCAATTGGCTCAGCCGCTCGACATCGCTGCGCGCCAATTGACGGTAGCTGTATTGCGCCGGGGTGACAGTGTTCTCGGGCAGCTCGTGCAGGTCTGGCCAGATCCTTTCTTGCATGTGTTCACCTTGTCTTGGACAGAGAGATTGCGACAGCGCAAAAAAAGCCTACCTTCCAGATGGTAGGCTGGTCAATCCATAGCGAGGCTAACGCACAGGTGCGCTCAGCCTCGGGTCGGGAAAAACAATATGAAGCAGACGGTGCCCGGCTGGGGCTGCTCCACGCTAGCCGTTCCTCCGTGCAACTGCATGATTGCGGTGACGATCGCCAGCCCCAGCCCATTGGAGTCCGAACGCTCATGGCGCGAGGCATCGCCGCGGTAGAAACGGTCGAACAGCTTGCCCAAGGTGGCTTCGCCCAGCGTCGGGCCCTGGTTCTGCACCTCGATGCGCATACCGTTCTCGACGGCACGCACCTGCATCAGGACGGTGCTGCCCTCATCGGCATAGCGGATCGCGTTGGCCACCAGGTTGCTCAACGCCCGGCGCAGCAGCAGAGGGTCGGCCAGCACCGTACCGTTGCCCGAGGTCTGCATCGACAGTTGCCGCTCTTCGGCGAGCCCTTCGAAATATCCCGCCACGCGCTGCAGTTCATCGTGCAGCGACAGCTGCTGGCGCTCCAGCACGGCCTGCGCTTCGTCGGCGCGGGCGAGGAACAGGATGCTCTCGACCATCCGCGAGATACGCTCCAGCTCCTCGAGGTTGGATGCCAGCAGGGCCTGGTATTCATCTTCACTGCGTGATTGGCGCAAGGCGACCTGGCAATGGCCCATCAGCGAGCCCACGGGGGTGCGAATCTCGTGGGCAAGGTCGGCGGAGAACTGATTCAGGCGCTGGTAACCGGCGGCGAGGCGGTCGAGCATGGCGTTGTACGCGTGGCTCAGGCGCAGCAGTTCGACCGGCGTGTCGTCGCTGTCCATGCGGCTGTCCAGCCGCTGTGGGGTGATCCTCGCCGCGTGCGCGGCCATCTTGCGCAACGGGCGCAGGCCACGGTACAGCGACAGGTACCCCAGCAGTGCCGTCAACAGGAACGCCAGGCCTGCGGCCAGGTAGATGCGCTGGCGGAAGGCTTCTAGCATGGCCATTTCCTTGGTCATGATATGTGCCGCCGTAAGCCTTACCTCACGACCGCCGGAGATCGTCATCACGCTGGCTGCACGCAACGGCACGCCAGCGGCGGTGGTGCCGTCGCGCAGGTCGTTCACCTTCAACGGCGTGTCGGGGCCGACCTCGTCCAGTTGCGGCAGCACGGCCTTCAGCGGATTGACCTTGATCAGCGGTGCCTGCCCGGGCTCTTCGATGATGAAGATGTCCTCTTCATTATTGAGCATGTTCTCCAGGATCTGCGGGTTGACCCGCAACCGGTCCAGCTCCAGGTCATAGCGCAGCAGCTTGCGAAAATGATCCAGGCGCCCGAGCACCGAGTAGTCGGTGTTCTTCATCACCGAGACGCGCATCGAGTCGTACAGGTACAGGCCGGCCCCGGCCACTACCAGCATTGCCACCAGCGAAAACGCCAGGGTCGAGCGCAGGGTCAGGGACGGGGCGCGTCGTCGGCGCATGGCCGTACCTCGCAGACATAGCCGATGCCGCGCACGGTATGGATCAGCTTCAGCGGATAGGGCAGGTCGATCTTGTTGCGCAGCCGCTTCACCGCCACGTCGACCACATTGGTGTCGCTGTCGAAATTCATGTCCCAGACCTCCGAGGCGATCTGCGCCCGCGACAGCACATCGCCTTCGCGGCGCAGGAACAGGTGCAGCAGGGCGAATTCCTTGTTGGTCAGCGCGATCACCTGCTGCTGGCGCGTGACCCGTCGGCGGATCAGGTCCAGTTCCAGGTCGGCGAGGTGGAAATGATCGGCCTCGCGCACCACGCCCCGGCGCAGGATGGTGCGGATGCGCAGAAGCAGTTCGGTGAAGGAGAACGGCTTGACCAGATAGTCGTCGGCGCCCAGCTCCAGGCCACGGATGCGGTCCTGCAACTGGTCGCGCGCAGTGAGAAACAGCACCGGCACGTCCTGCCTTGCGCGCAGCAGCTCGATGATCTGGAAGCCGTCGATGCCTGGCAGCATCACATCCAGCACGATCAGGTCGTAGGGCGTCTCCAGCGCCTGGTGCAGGCCATCGGCCCCGTGCTGGGTCCAGTCGACGTTGAAGCCGGATTCGCCGAGGCCCTTTTTCAGGTACTCGCCGGTCTTGGTGTCGTCTTCGATCAACAGGATATGCATGGGGGCAGGGCTCGGGCCTCGGGTGGCGGGCAGGCGAAGAGGCAGTGTAACCAGCACGGCAAGCTGCTGTCGGTTACATTTCTGTCATTTGGCGGTGCCGAGGACGAATGACAGAAATGTAATCGGCCGGTCATTCTGAGGTCCCGAGGCGACACCAAAGATAGCGGCACTTCAAACCGCTGAGGATGTGTCGCAATGAAGACCAAGACTGCCCTGTCCACCGCGTTCGGCCTGTTGATGGCCGGCGCCACCGTGCTTGCCAGCGCCGCCGACATGCCTGTGATCAAGCCACTGCGTGGCGTGATCGAAGATGTCAGCAGCAACACCCTGACCTTCAAGACCCGCACCGGCGCGCAGCAGACCATCGGCTTGACCGACAAGACCGGCGTAGTCCGCGCCTCCAAGGCCGACCTCGCCTCGATCAAGACCGACAGCTTTGTCGGTTCTGCCGCCATTCCCCAGGCCAACGGCACCCTCAAGGCCCTGGAAGTGACCGTGTTCGACGCCAGGCTCAAGGGCAGCGGCGAAGGCCATTACGGCTGGGAGAACGCCGACGGCAGCACCGGCACCATGACCAACGGCACCGTGGGCAAGCTCTCCAGCGCCAATGGCCGCACGCTGACCGTCAATTACAAGGGCGGCGAGAAACAGTTGGTGGTGCCGGATGACGTGCCGATCGCCTTCGTCGAGCCAGGCAGCGCTGCCGAGCTGGTCAAGGGCGCCAAGGTCGTGGTGTTCCCGGCTGAAGACGGCAAGAACGCACGCGGCATCGCCATCGGCAAGGACGGCTTCCAGCCGCCGATGTAACCACCTCAGCCGCCCAGAGGCAGCGCCACGACCGCTGTCGCTGGGCGGCTGTCGTGGCCTTCGCGAAGGGGGCAGTATGAAGAACACCCGTATTCATTCCTGGCCGATCCGCCTGATGCACTGGCTCAATGCCCTGTGCATGGTGTGCATGTTCATGAGCGGCTGGGCGATCTACAACGCCTCGCCGCTGTTCGGTTTCAGGTTTCCCGCCGAACTGACCGTCGGCGGCTGGCTCGGCGGCTCGCTTGCCTGGCATTTCGCATTCATGTGGCTGCTGGCGATCAACGGCCTGGCCTATGTGCTCCATGGCCTGCTCAGCCGGCACTTCCAGCGCGACCTGCTACCGGTTTCGCCCCGTGCCGTGGCGCGTGACATGAGCGCTGCGTTGCGCCTGAAGCTGGTACACGAAAAGGGCGTCTACAACGCGGTGCAGCGCCTGATGTACTGGTTGGTGCTGGCCGCCGGTGTGCTGATCGTGCTGTCGGGGCTGGCGATCTGGAAGCCGATTCAGCTCCAGCAATTGACCGCCTTGTTCGGCGGCTACGATGCCGCGCGCTACGTTCACTTCGCCGCGATGGCGGCCATCGGTGCCTTCGTCGTGGTGCATCTGGTGCTGGTGTTGCTGGTGCCCAAGACCCTGTTGCCGATGATCACTGGCGGCACGCGGCCGATTCGAATAGGAGACCGCCAGGTATGAGCGCTTCGAAAAAAGGCCCGCGCATCCAGCTCGAGCCTGCCCAACGCCTGCAACTGGAGAACATCCAGCGTCGCAACTTCCTGCGTGGTGGGCTCACGGTCGGCGCGATGGCGATGCTCAGTGGCTGCAATCTGCAGGATGGCGATCAGGTCGACCGTGTGCTGTGGGCCATGTCGCGCTGGAACGATCGGGTCCAGGCCTGGCTGTTCAGCGGCCAGCGGCTCGCCCCGACGTTCAGCAAGGCACAGATGACCCAGCCTTTCCCTTTCAACGCCTATTACGGCCAGGACGACATTCCCGAAGTGGACCTGTCCGACTACGCCCTGAGCGTCTCGGGCCGCGTGCGCGACAAGTCGCCCTGGACCCTCGACGGCCTGCGCAAGCTGCCCCAGCGCACCGACATCACCCGGCTGGTCTGCGTGGAGGGCTGGAGCGCGATCGGGCAGTGGGGCGGCGTGCCGCTGCGCATCTTCCTCGAACATATCGGGGCAGACACCACGGCCAAGTACGTCGGCTTCAAATGTGCCGATCGCTATTACTCCAGCCTGGACATGGCCACCGCGCTGCATCCCCAGACCCTGCTGGCGCTGGATTATGGTGAGGTCGCACTGCCGCCGGAGTATGGCTATCCGCTGCGGCTGCGGGTGCCGACCAAGCTGGGGTTCAAGAACCCCAAGCACATCGTCGAGATCTACGTCAGCAACGATAATCCTGGCGGGTATTGGGAAGATCAGGGGTACAACTGGTTCAGCGGGATCTGATCCAGGCCTCGATGCTGGTCCGCCCGCAGCATCTCGATGTAGCGCTGCACCGCCGGCGCCTTTTCGAAGCGGCGATGCAGCAGGGCCAGGCACGAGCGCGGTTGGCAATCTTCGATCGGCCGGTAGTTGACCTGCGGCAGGCTGACCCGGCGCACCATCGACTCCGGCACCACCGCGATGCCCTGGCCCAGCGACACCAGGGCCACCACTGCCACCAGGCTGCCGGGCTGCGGCCCCAGGTGGGGGGTGAAGCCGCCCTGTGCGGCGACCGCCAAGGTGCCGGAGATCTGCTCGGGCAGGATGAAGGTTTCCCCGGCCAGCCGTGCGGCGTTGATCTGCGGCAGTTCGTTGAGGCGGGAGCTGGAGGGCAGGGCGAGGACGAAGCCTTCTTCCAGCAGCGTGATGGCGTTCAGTTCTTCTGGCAGCTCCATGGGCATTCGTACATAGGCGAGGTCAAGCAGCCCGTCACGAACCAGCTCGGGCGAGGCCATCATGCCGACCTCGCGAATATTGAGCTGGACGCCGGGGCAGGATTGACTGAAGTGCGTCACCTGCTGCTGCAAAAGCCCCGAGTACGCCGCAGAAGCCACATAACCCAGCTCGATACGCCCCACATCACCCCGCCCGGCCCGCTGCGCGCCAAGTTGCGCAGCATCGAACTGGCGCACCGCCTGCAACGCCTCGACCCGCAGCGCTTCACCCGCGGCGGTGAGACGCACGGCCCGCTGGTTGCGCTGGAACAGGCGCACACCCAGTTCGTTCTCCATGTCCTGGATCTGCCGGCTCAGCGTTGGCGGAGCGATGCCCAACTGCTCAGCGGCACGGGTGAAGTGACCGTGCTGGGCAACGCTCAGGAAGTAGCGGAAATGGCGGATCTCCATGGGTGCTTGTCGGCTCCGGGACGCGTAAGGGTGCTGCCACGCTACAAGGCCGTTGGTCCGGGTGCCAAGTGCCTAGGTAAAAAAACGGCGTGAAATTCGCTTTTCACGCCGTGGCCGCACAGGGCGCGGCCCAATCACTTCGAACGGCTCAGCCTCGGGTACTCGTTGTGCGCATACTCTGCGTCAACCCCGCGCCTGTGCCGCTTCGAAGCATCCCGATGCACACCAGCGACAGTGTCACCGCCAGTCGACGGACAGCCGATACCGTGGTCTTTATCAAAGATCTGGATGGGGTGTTCATGATGTGTCCTGGCCAGTGTATTGATGACCGTTCAATGCTACGGCTGGCGATCGTTGTGATTCGTGAGTAATTGATGTTTACTGATCATTTTTCGTGATGAGTTGAGATCCCCATGTCTTCGCATCCTTCGTCGTCGGCACTTGCGCTGGATATCGTGCTGTTGCGTACCTTCCTTGCGGTGGTCGACCTGCGCGGTTTCGCCGCTGCGGCCGATCGTCTGGCGCTGACGCCGTCAGCGGTCAGCGGCCACATCAAGCGCCTGGAGGAGAGCCTGGGGACGCGCCTGTTGCAGCGCACCACCCGCCAGCTGGACATGACGCCAGCCGGAGAGACGCTCTACACCTACGCCCGCAATATCCTCGACCTGGAGCAGGAGGTGCGGGCGCGCCTGCGCGGTGAGTCGTCCGCCGGGCGTTTGGTGATCGGTGCTTCCGAAGACTTCGCCGGCACCTGGCTTGCGCAGGTGCTGCAGGTGTTTCGCCGGGGGCATCCGGGCATCGCCATCGAGCTGCGGGTGGGCATCACTACCGAACTGCTGCGCCAACAGGCGGAGGGTGAACTGGATGTGGTGTTCGGCAAGCGCTGCGCACGCATCGAAGACGACAGTGAACTGCTGTGGGAAGAGCCTCTGGTGTGGGCCTTCGCCGAACACACCGCCTTGCCGTCCGATGAGCCTGTGCCGCTGTCGGTGTTTCCCGAGCCATGCGTGTATCGCGAGTCGGCGATCAATGCTCTGGCGGCGGCGGATATCGACTGGCGCTTGGCGTTCGAGAGCCGCAGCATGGCCGGTTGCCTGGCTGCGGCGCAGGCTGGCTTCGCCGTCAGCCCTGTGGCGCAGAGCCAGTTGCGCCACGGGCTGCGCGCGGTGGACGAAAGCGAAGGCTTGCCGCCACTGGCGACGGCACGTTTCCACGCCTTCACCGGCAAGCCCACGCCGATGACCCGCGCGCTGGTCGATGCCGTGCGCGAGGTGGGGCGCAGGCGCCGCTTTGCCAGCGACTGACGCGTATCATCGCCCGGCGTCGTGTTGCGTGCAGAGGGAGGTATCAGCACGCCCCCGGCGATGCCGGGGCGTGAGATGTCTTATTGGAATGGGGGACGTGCGGGTAGGTAGTCAGCGAGTCGATCAGGCGTCTTGCAGGGCATCGCGATAGGCGAACAACCCAGGTGTTCCGCCGGTCATGACGAACAGCAGGTTGTCGCCGCGCACATAGCGGTCGCTCTGCAGGTCGGCGATCAAGCCGGCGAATGCCTTGCCGGAATACACCGGGTCCAGCAGCAGGCCTTGATGGCGGGCCATCAGGCGCAGGGCATCGAGCATCTCGGGAGTCGGTAGCCCATAGCCTTTGCCAAGGTAATTGCCATCCACCTCGATGTCGTGCGCTTCGATGTCGGCTGGCAGGCCGAGCAGGGTTTGGACATGGTGTGACAAATCCAAGGTCTGGCGTTGTGCAGTGCTCGCGTCTGCCAGTACCGCGTAGGACTTCACCAGGTTGGCGCCACGTCCGAGAGCGGCGAATCCTGCACTAAGGCCGGCATGGGTGCCGGAGCTTCCGTTGGCCGTGAACACCCGCGTGAACTGCAGGGCCAGGGCCTGCTCCTGCTCGGCGATTTCCTGTGCGGCCCTGACATACCCCAGGCAGCCCAGGGCGGTAGAGCCGCCGGTAGGGATCACCTTGACCTTGTGGCCCGCCTTCTCCAACTGCGCTGCCCGCAGTTCGGCCGAATGCAGCGCGCTGATTCCGTCGGGGCTGATATGCACCCTGGCGCCAAAGAGCTCGTCCAGCAGCACATTGCCGCTGTGCTCGTATTCTTCACCCTCCTTGGCGACTGCCCGCGACAACACCAGTTCGCAGGGCAGGCCCAGTGACGCGCAGGCCGCCGCGGTCAACCTCGCGTGGTTGGACTGCAGGCCTCCGACGGTGATGACATGCTCGATGCCGTCATGCAGTGCTGCGCCCAGCAGAAACTCGAGTTTCCTCAGCTTGTTGCCACCGCCACCGAGCGCCATGAAGTCGTCCCGCTTGGCGAACAGACGGATACCACGCACCTCGAGCCCCAAGACCTGTTCCAGCGCGACGAGGCGTTGAATGGGCGTGGCCTGTTCAATCAAGCACGTGCGTGGGAACTGTTCGAGCTGTGAGATGAGCGTCCTCATGATGAAGCACCGTGGTTGTGAGTTGACGACGACACGTTATTGGAAAATTATTTGTTAATAAATAAAGGTTTTGTTCAATTAATTTTAACTGAGAGTTAAATATGGATCGTCTGCGCGCAATGGAAGTCTTCGTCACCGTGGTGGAGCAAGGCAGCTTCAGCGCGGCTGCCGAGCACCTGCGGCTGTCGACCGTGATGGTCAGCAAATACATCCGGGGGTTGGAAGAAGCGCTGCAGGTGGAGTTGATTCAGCGCAGTACCCGGCGCATGCGCGTTACCGAGGCGGGAAGGGTGTTCCATGAAGAGTCTCGCCAAGCGCTGGAGCAGGTGCGCCGGGCCTACGAGCAAGTCGAGAGCTTGCAGAAGGCACCCAGCGGCCTGCTGCGAATCAGTGCACCGATGACCTTGGGCTCGGCGCTGGTGGCGCCGATCGTGGCGCAGTTTCTGCGTGAGCATCCGCAGATGCGCGTCGATCTGGTCCTGAGCAACAGTGTAGTCGACCTCATGGCCGAGGGTTTCGACCTGGCGTTTCGTATCGGCGAGCTGGGAGATGTCGATCTGGTCGCCAAGCCGCTGCGCCCCTATCGCATGGTGATCTGTGCGGCCCCGGCCTATCTGGACGAACAGGGTTGGCCCACGGTGCCGGCCGATCTCGGCAAGCACCGCTTGCTTGTCCATTCCAGTTGGACCCATCGCTTTAGCTGGCCGCTGCAGGACGCCGGGCGTGAATACTCCTGGCCGGAACACTGGACGCTCAAGAGCAACGACGGCCAGGCGCTGCGCCTGGCTGCGATCAGTGGCAACGGCATCCTCATGCAGCCGGAATTCCTGGTCGCCGATGACCTGCGCGAGGGGCGGTTGGTCTCGTTGCTCGAACCCTTCCTGCCGGCGACTCGCCCGGTCAATCTGGTCTACCTGCGCCAGCGCAGCGCGTTGTCCAAACTCGACGCCTTCGTGCGGTTTGTGATGCAGCGCGCTGGCTAGCTGTAGTTGGCTTTGAACGTTCCATTGTCGGGGCTGTGGTAGTTAGCTTCTGCCGCGACTATGCCAAGATCGCAGACAAACTACTTGGATTGCCGTTGGGCAATTAGCGAGATGCGTGTAGGAGATGTCCTGATCTGAAGTTCGGGCAATAAAAAAGGCTGCCCAAAGGCAGCCTTTTCGAATCGCCAAGCGATCAATCCCAGCTCAACGCCCCACCAGTCTGATACTCGATCACGCGCGTCTCGAAGAAGTTCTTCTCTTTCTTCAAGTCCATGATCTCGCTCATCCAAGGGAACGGGTTGGTCGTCCCTGGATACTCTTCCTTCAGACCAATCTGGGTCAGGCGACGGTTAGCGATGAACTTGAGGTAATCCTCCATCATCGCCGCGTTCATCCCCAGCACGCCGCGAGGCATGGTGTCGCGAGCGTATTCGATCTCCAGCTGGGTCCCTTGCAGGATCATCTGGGTCGCTTCTTCCTTCATCGCCGCATCCCACAGGTGCGGGTTCTCGATCTTGATCTGATTGATCACGTCGATACCGAAGTTCAGGTGCATCGACTCGTCGCGCAGGATGTACTGGAACTGCTCGGCAACGCCGGTCATCTTGTTGCGGCGGCCCATCGACAGGATCTGGGTGAAGCCGCAGTAGAAGAAGATGCCTTCCAGTACGCAGTAGTAGGCGATCAGGTTACGCAGCAGCTCTTTGTCGGTTTCGACGGTGCCGGTGTTGAACTCCGGATCCGAGATGGCGCGGGTGTACTTCAGGCCCCAGGCGGCTTTCTTCGCGACCGATGGGATCTCGTGGTACATGTTGAAGATCTCGCCTTCATCCATGCCCAGCGACTCGATGCAGTACTGGTA
>Ga0308171_1001436_pt1 | contig 32030 bp, 37 predicted proteins | sample PhyGR1_FD_202135 | JGI IMG/M metagenome (GOLD analysis project Ga0308171, IMG submission 202135) | Phyllosphere microbial communities from UC Gill Tract Community Farm, Albany, California, United States - DLSLSG.R1 | ecosystem: Host-associated > Plants > Phyllosphere > Unclassified | place: USA...
CCACGATGGTCATGCGCCCCTCGGCGGCGGTCAGCTGGACCTGCGCGCCCTCGGGCAGCTTGCGCGCGATGTCGAACAGCGTGTGCGCCGACACGGTGGTCGAACCCGGCTGGTCGACGGCGGCGGCCACGCTGTCGTTGATCTGCAGGTCCAGATCGGTCGCCATCATGCGCAGCTGACCCTCGGCCGTCGCCTCGAGCAGCACGTTGGAGAGGATCGGAATCGTGTTCCGCCGCTCCACCACCGACTGGACATGGCTCAACCCCTTGAGCAGCGTTGCGCGTTCGATCGTCGCCTTCATCTCGAAATCCCCCGCCGGAACGACCGCATGGTCCGATACCGATAGTGATAAATGGCCTTGGTTCCTACCCGCGAAGAAGGGGCCGGAGCAAGGCTCCGACCCCTCCAACATTGGGGTAAAACCACCGTTAATGTGGAAAACAATCCCCGATCAGAAGCGGAGGCCCAATCCGGCCATCAGCTGGTGGCGGTTCGGGTTGATGCCGACGCCGTCCAGTTCGTCATAATGCGAATAGCGATATTCGCCCTTCACAAAGGTGTTCGGGCTGATCGCATATTCCAGACCGGCACCCAGGCGATAGCCGCCGACTTCCTGCGAGTTGACGTTGGTGATGCCAGCCGCCGTGTAGCGCGCATCGAACTTGGCGTTGGTGTAACCCGCCTTCACATAGCCCATCGCGACCGGCGAGATGACATAGCCGACGCGCGCACCGGCATAAAGATCGCGGCCCGCACCCAGGCGGAACTCGTCACCCGGCACGCGGATGCCGTTGCTGCGCGTGTCCGAGCTGCTGCCCGAAATCTCGCCCTCGGCGCCCAGCACCACCGGGCCCGCCGGAACGTCATAGCCGATCGCTGCGCCATAGAGCACGCCGTCGCTCGAACTCTTGTCCTGACCCTGACGATCGTTGAGGCTGTCATAGCCGATCAGACCTTCGACGCGCAGGCCGGTGAAGGGCTGTGCGGTCTGCGCGGACGCAGGCGCCGCAGCGGCGATGGCTGCCGAGGTCGCCAGGGCGGCGAGCATGAGCTTACGCATACACTATACTCCATTACTGTACCGGCCGCCGTTACATTCGGCGGTCGCGGCACCAATGGCGGGAAACGTCGGACGTTGCATGAACCTCAGCTAAACAGGAAAAAGCGTTGCATAGCAGCAACAGCCGCGACAGGGATTGCGGGTCATGACCGCCTTTCCCGCCCCGCCCCTTCGCAAAGGCCGCGATTATATCGCCCGGCATGGCGAGACGGTGTTCAACCGAATCGGCCGTATTCAGGGCGACCGGGTCGAACTGCACACCCCGCTGACCCGCAAGGGATTCGCGCAGGCCGAGGCGATCGGCGAAGTCCTGCACGACCGGCTGGGCACCGCACCCACGCTGACCCCGTGGTCCTCGCCGACCGGCCGCGCGCTCCAGACGCTGGCGGTGATCGCCGAGCATCTGGCGCTCGACTGGCATGAGACACGCCACGATGTCCGGCTGATCGAATTGGGTTTCGGCAGTTGGGGCGGACAGCGCTTCGCCGATTTGACCGCGATCCATGGCCCCATCGTCCACCCCCACGGCATGGCAGTGGGCGCGCCCGATGGCGAAAGCTATGCGGCGATGGTGGCGCGGCTGTCGGGCTGGCTGGCCGATACGGCGACGCATGACGGCGACCGACTGATCCTGATGCACGGCCTGTCCAGCCGGGTGTTGCGGGGACTGATGCTGGGGTTGGCCGACGATTCGTTATGCGGCGTGCCGGTCGCCGAGCGCCTGCCGCAAGGGTCGATCGTGATGATCGAAGGTGGCGTGGAGACGGTGATCCACCGGGCTGGCCCATGAAGCGGATGGCGCTGTGCCTGACCTTGGTCGCCGCGCCGGTGATCGCGCGCGAGACGATCGGCATCTACAAGGGCTGGGGCGCGTTTCGCGATCCCGATCGCTGCTACGCCATCGCCCGGCCGGTGCTGGCGAACGGACGGCCGGGCGGCTTTGCCAGTGTCGGCACCTGGCCCGCCAGACGGCTGCGCGAATCCTTCCACGCGCATCTGAGCAGCCCACGTGACCGCGCCGCGCGTGTGACGCTGGCGATCGGCGAGCGCCGCTTTCCGCTGGTTGGCACGGAGCGCGACGTCTGGGCCCCCGATGCGGCTACCGACCATGCGCTGGTGACGGCGATGCGCTCCGGCCGCAGCATGAGCGTCTCGGCGGTCGACCCGCGCCACCGCCCCTTCGCCGATACCTATGCGCTGGCGGGCGCGGCGGCGGCGATCGATGCCGCGACGCTGGAGTGTGTAGGGTAACACCATTCCTCCCCGGCACGGGGAGGGGGACCATGCGCAGCATGGTGGAGGGGGATCACCACATGGGACACCCTGTGTGGAAGCCCCCCTCCGTCAGCGCTCCGCGCTGCCACCTCCCCTTGCAGGGGAGGATGGAAATCGCCGCGATTTTACGCTATAGCCGCGCGATGCAGACAGTTTCGGCCGCCCTCATGCCCATTCCGGGGCACATCGATCCCGTGCCCGTGCCGCGCGGCGTGCAACCGCGTCCCGACGGTCGCGTCGACCTGATCGGCCTGACCAAGGATCAGTTGCGCGAGGCGTTGCTGTCCGGTGGCATGGAGCTGAAACAGGCCAAGCTGCGCTCGAAGCAGATCTGGCACTGGCTCTACAATCGCGGCGCGACTCGTTTCGCCGACATGACCGACATCGCCAAGGCGCAGCATCCCTGGCTGGAGGAACGCTTCGTCATCGGCCGTCCCGAGGTGGTCGAGGCGCAGGTGTCGAGCGACGGCACGCGCAAGTGGCTGCTCCGTTCGGCCGACGGGCAGGATTACGAGATGGTGTTCATCCCCGACGCCGATCGGGGAACCCTGTGCGTGTCGAGCCAGGTCGGCTGCACGCTGAACTGCCGCTTCTGCCATACCGGCACGATGCGCCTGGTGCGCAACCTGACCGCGGGCGAGATCGTCGGCCAGGTGATGCTGGCGCGCGACTCGCTCGGCGAATGGCCCAGCCAGCCCGAGGGGCGGATGCTAACCAACATCGTCATGATGGGCATGGGCGAGCCGCTCTATAATTTCGATGCGGTGCGCGATGCGCTGAAGCTGGTGATGGACGGCGACGGGCTGGCGCTGTCCAAGCGTCGCATCACCCTGTCGACCAGTGGCGTCGTGCCGATGATGGCGCGCGCGGGCGCCGAGATCGGCGTAAACCTGGCCGTGTCGCTCCACGCCGTGACCAAGGACGTGCGTGACGAACTGGTGCCGCTGAACAAGAAATACGGCATCGAGGAACTGCTACAGGCCTGCGCCGACTATCCGGGTGCGAACAACGCCCGGCGCATCACCTTCGAATATGTGATGCTGAAGGACAAGAACGACTCGGACGCCGATGCGCATGAGCTGGTTCGGCTGCTGCGCCATTACGACCTGCCCGCCAAGGTGAACCTGATCCCGTTCAACCCCTGGCCGGGTGCCGACTATGAATGCTCGACGCCCGAGCGGATCCGCCGTTTCTCGGACATCGTGTTCGAGGGCGGGATATCCGCGCCGGTTCGCACCCCGCGCGGGCGCGACATCGATGCGGCCTGCGGCCAGTTGAAGACCGCCGCCGAGAAGAAGAGCCGCGCGCAGCTGGATCGCGAAGCGGAAGAGAAGTTCGCGGCGCTGGGGTAAAGCCGTATCCTCCCCGTACCGGGGAGGATCAGGTTGCACCGTGCCTCCCATTGCGGCACGGTTGCACCCCGCCATGCGTTACCCCCTCCGATGACCGACTGGACCTTTTTCGCGCTCGCCGCTGCCGGGGGCTTTGTCGGGGGTGCGATGAACGCGCTGGCGGGCGGGGGCAGTTTTGCGACCATGCCGACGCTGATCGCGCTCGGCCTGCCCTCCACCATCGCCAACGCTACCTCCAACGTCGCGCTGCAACCCGCCGCGATGGCCAGCGTCTGGGCCTATCGTCAGGGGCTGGAGCCGGTGATGGGGGTGACCATGCGGCGGATGGCGGCATTGACCTTCGTGTTCGCGCTTCTGGGCAGCATCCTGCTGTTCCTGACGCCGCCACGCGCGTTCGACCTGATCGTGCCCTGGCTGCTGCTGACCGCGACGCTGGCGATCGCAGGCGGGCGTCATGCCTCGGACTGGCTGGCGCGGATCGCCAAGCCCGGCCCGCGCGCGCTGATGGGCGCGCAGGCGGTGCTGGGCGTTTATGGCGGCTATTTCGGGGGCGGCATCGGCATGATGCTGACCGCCGCCTGGGGGCTGTTGTCGGGGCGCAACCCGGCGCAACTCGCCGCGCCGCGCACGCTGATGCTGGCGACGGCCAATGCCGCCGCGACGCTCGTCTTCGTCCTGACCGGCATGGTCGCCTGGGGCCCGTGCCTGCCGATGCTGGCGGGCGGCATCGTCGGCGGATGGAGCGGCGCGCTGATCGGGCGCAAGCTGCCTGCCGGGCTGATCCGTGGCTGGACGCTGCTGCTGACCACGGTGACCACGGCGGTGTTCTTCTATCGGGGCTATATCGCCTGACGGATGGGGGGCATCGCCCGCACCGGCGGCACGTCCCGTTCGGCCGCCAGCGCGCGGATCGCAATTTCCTCCGTGCGCAACCGCTGCAGGATCGTGCTGCGCAACGCGGTGACACCCTGACGATAGCCGGGCCAGTCGTCGACGACCGCATCGATCGGCCAGCGCAACACGAACGCCGATATCGTCTGGCGATAAGCGGGCATCGTCGCCTGCACCGCCAGCCATGCCCCGCCGCCGGAGGTATGGGCAAGCCGCTCAGCGGTCGGGTTGACGACCTTTAGCAGCCACGCCGCCCGCTGACGGCTGATGCTGGACATCTGCCAGCGGATTTGGCTGATCGCGACCGGATCGGCTTGGGAAACGCCACACAGGGCGCGGTGATCGTTCATGATGCGGGTGAGAGCATCGCGCAGTTCGAGCCATTCGTGAAGCATCGGCGGGGCCTTGAACATTCGGAACCGCATCCGCCCATCGACGGAGCAGACGGTTTATCTACCATGGCGGCAGAATCGGCCCTCCCCCGGCCGTCCAACCTCGTCATCATGCCTTGGAGCCCCCCGCGGCAATGGCGCGCTGCGTTCTGTTATCCGATCATCGATCGCCTCCTGATTGCGTCGGGCGCTCTGACCGATGAATCTCAAGCAACCTTTAACGGCAGGGTGCGGCTTCGGGTTTTTCGTATACGTCACCTTCGGAAGCACGATAGGCGTGAGAGGTCCCGATCGCCGACCTCAGGGCTTGCCGAGATCTCGGTTCGGGTGCCTTGCCCCGGGGTCAACACAGCCTGACGGCGCGCTTGCGCAGTTCGATACGCATGGGGCGATGTCCGGCCATGCCACAATCACCGGCGGCCTTTGAGAAACGGTAATGCCTCCATGAGCCGGACATGGTCCGCATCCACCATGTCCGCCGCAGACACGTTCAAACCGGTCACAGCAGCGCCAGCGACATGACGGCCGTAGCGACCAGACTGAAACCTAGCGAAACGCGGCTTCGCGCAAAGGTGACGACGCCGTTGGTGTCCCCTGAATACCATGTTCCCGGTCGGCAGTATCGAAGGAGCCTTGCGCCGGAGCATGACGGCGACAGGGCCGCAGGCGACCGGCACGGACAGGGCGAAAAATCCCGTTCCGCTCCCGTATCGTGTCGATCAGTCCGGTCGTCGCATTTCGAAGCGGGCCGCCTCGGTGACCTCGAAATAATCGGCCGGGCCGCCACCGCGCATGATCGGGCGGGCATGGGCCGTCTGGTAGACGCCGTGGTCGATCAGGTCGGCCGCAATATGGATGCCGACCGCCTCGCCGATCACCAGCCACTGGTTGAGCTCGTGCCCTTCCTTCGTTTCCAGCCGGATCAGCTGGGTCAGGCGGCATTCGAACGAGACCGGGCTCTCGGCGACGCGGGGGGCGGCAACCAGTTTGCCGTCTATCGCCGTCACGCCCGCCAGGTCGAACTCGTCCACCTCCGCCTCGACCGCCGCCGCGCTGGCATTCATCGCGCTGGCCAGCGTCATGGTAGCAAGGTTCCAGGTGAACGTCTTGGTCTCGGCGATATTGGCGACCGAATCCTTCCACCCCTGCGACGAAAAGCCGATCAGCGGCGGACGGTAGTTGAAGACGTTGAAAAAGCTGTAAGGTGCCAGATTGTTGACGCCTTTGCTCGACCGGCTGCCGATCCAGCCGATCGGACGCGGCGCGACGATCGCGTTCAGGGGATCATGCGCCAGCCCATGACCGTTGACGGGTTCGTAGAAATGCCAGTTGTCGATCATGGATGGTCACCAAAAAGGGAGTTGGGATGGAAGCGGGAACGCCGATCGAGGCGGAAAGAGCCCCGCCAGGCGCATCGGAAACGCCAGGCACGGTCATCCGTCGCCATGGCTGGATGACGCGGATCTGGCATTGGGTGAATGCGGTGGCGGTGCTGATCCTGCTGGGTTCGGGGCTGGGTATCTCCAACGCGCATCCCCGGCTCTACTGGGGGCGGTACGGCGCCAATTTCGATCCGGCCTGGGCGACGCTGCCGCATTTCCCGGCCTGGCTGACCATTCCTGCGCGCTACAATCTGGCGATCTCGCGGCGGTGGCATCTGTTCTTCGCGCTGGTGCTGGGCTTCGGGTTGCTGGCCTATATGATCGGCGGCCTCGTCACCCGGCATTTCCAACGCGACCTGCGCATCCGGGGGGGCGAGCTGCGCCCGGCGGCGGTCTGGGCGGATGTCCGGCGGCATCTGGCGTTCCGCTTTCACGACGCGCGCGATCCGCACGCCTATAACCTGTTCCAGAAGCTCAGCTATGTCGGCGTCCTGTTCGTCGCGCTGCCGCTCGCCATCCTGACCGGCATTGCGTTGTCGCCGGGCATGAACGCGGCCTGGCCCTGGGTGCTGGACGTATTGGGCGGGCGGCAATCGGCGCGCTCGATCCACTTCATCACCGCGACCGCGCTGTCGCTGTTCCTGATCGTGCATCTCGTCCTCGTCATCCTGGCGGGGCCGCTCAACGAGATGCGGTCGATGATTACCGGCCACTGGAGGGTGCCAGAATGATTCGGCGTCGTACCATCCTGACCGGCGGAGCCGGGCTGTTGCTCGCGGGCTGCGACAAGATCATCGAGCAGCCGACAGCGCGGAAAATCCTGTTCGCGGGCGAGGATATGCACAAGGGGCTGCAACGCGCGCTGACGGATCGCGGTGCGCTGGCGCCCGAATATCGCCGCGACCAGATGTCGCCCTATTTCCGCATCAACGGCACCCGCAACCCCGGCACGCCGCACTATGCCGCCATGCTGGCCAACCGGTTCGAGGATTGGCGGCTGAGCATCGGCGGACTGGTCGGCAAGCCGTTGTCGCTGTCCTTGAAGCAAATCGGCGAGTTTCCCGCGCGTCGCCAGATCACCCGCCACGACTGTGTCGAGGGGTGGAGCGCGATCGGCGAGTGGATGGGGCCGATGCTGGGCAATATCCTGAAGGCCGCCGATATCAGCACCCGCGCGCGTTATGTCGTGTTCACCTGCGCCGACCTGTATGGCGGCCAGCCCTATTATGAATCGCTGGACCTGATCGACGCTTTCCATCCCCAGACGATCCTGGCCTGGGGCATGAACGGACGGATGCTGGACGTCGGCCACGGTGCGCCGCTTCGCCTGCGGGTCGAGCGGCAGCTGGGGTACAAGCATGCCAAATACCTGATGCGCATCGATGCGGTCGCCAGCCTGTCCAACATAGGTTTGGGCAAGGGCGGCTATTGGGAAGATCATGTCGATTATGACTGGTATGCAGGCATTTAAGGCACTAGGCGGCGCCATATGGCGCTGATCGATCTGTTTCTGTCGCGCGCGGTCCGCAAGGGCCGCCTGACCCTCACCCATCATGACGGCAAGACCCGGGAGTTCGGCTCGCCCGAACCCGGTTACCCCGATGTCGCGATCCGCTTTACCGACGCCCGCGTCGCCGGGCAGATCGTCCGCAATCCCGCTTTGGCAGCGGGCGAATCCTTCATGGACGGCCGCCTGGTCGTCGAGAAGGGCGACGTCCGCGACCTTGTCGAGCTGCTGACCGCGAACGACAAATGGGAGGCTGGCCGCGCGAACCTGAACCCGTCACGGTTCGTCCGGGCGGCAGGGGCGATCAAGCACCGCATCGACCGGATCAACATGGAGCGGCGGTCGAAAAAGAACGTCGCGCACCATTACGACCTGTCGGCGACGCTGTACGAACTCTTCCTCGACACCGACAAGCAATATAGCTGCGCCTATTTCACCGACCCCCAGAACGACCTGGAGCGGGCGCAACGCGACAAGAAGGCGCATATCGCCGCCAAGCTGGCGACCCAGCCGGGCATGCGCGTCCTGGACATCGGCTGCGGCTGGGGCGGCATGGCGCTGTACCTGCACCAGAAATGCGGTGCCGAGGTGCTGGGCGTCACCCTGTCCGAGGAACAGCTGAAGGTCGCGCGCGCGCGCGCCGAGGCACTGGGCGTGTCGGACAAGGTGAAGTTCGAGCTGATCGACTATCGCCGCGTCACTCCGGAGGCGTTCGGCGGCCGGTTCGACCGCATCGTGTCGGTCGGCATGTTCGAGCATGTCGGCCCGCCGCAATATCGCACCTTCTTCCGCAAGTGCCGCGACCTCCTCACCGAGGACGGCGTCATGCTGCTCCACACGATCGGGCGGCTGAACGGGCCGGGCGTCACCGACGACTGGACGACCAAATACATCTTCCCCGGCGGCTACAATCCGGCCTTGTCGGAGATCGTGCGCGCGCAGGAAGGGTTGCGCATGTTCCTGACCGATGTCGAGGTGCTGCGCTGCCATTATGGCTGGACCCTCGACATCTGGTACGACCGGACGGTGGCGGCCAGGGACCGGATCGTCGAGCTGTACGACGAGCGCTTCTATCGCATGTGGCTATTCTATCTGGCGGGCGCGGGCGCAGCGTTCCGCAATGGCGGGCTGTGCAACTATCAGGTGCAGCTGACTCGCGGCCGCCTCTCGGTGCCGGTGACGCGCGATTACATGTACGAAGGTGAGCGCGCGTTGCGGGAAGGCTGATCCTATTCCTCCCTGCAAGGGGAGGAAAGATTTAGCGCGGGGCCAGCCGCCGGATATCCAGCACATCGACCCCGGCCAGCGTCACCGGGCCCAGGCGCCCCCCCGTCTCGGCGATGATGCCCTCGGCGGTGGCGCGGACGCGGGTCCAGGGCAACTCCTGCACCACCAGCCGCCGTCCGTGCAGCTTGACCGCCGCGACGCGCCCGTCCTGCGCGATGGCCAGCGCGCCCTGCCCGTCCGCGCCGACCACCGCGCCGGTGACGGCAAAGCCCGCCAGCGCCGCCTCGGCCGCCGCCGCCACCTCTTCGGGCGAGCCGACACGCCGGTCGCGGCCACGGCGGACCAGCCAGGCGATGCCGACGCCGCTCAGCACCACGCCGACGCCAAGCCCGGCGAACGCCCAAGCTGCCATCGCCCCCGAGAACAGGCTGCCCAGAGGCAGGGTCATCCAGCCGCGTCCGCCAGCGCGTCCAGCGTCGGGCGCAGGCCGGACAAGTCATAGCCTGCGCTCTCGGCCTGCATGACGATCAGCGTCGGGTTGCGCCCCGCCTTCGCCGCCGCCAGCGCCCACAAATTGCAGCTGCGCGTACCCGACCGGCAATAGGCGAGCACCGGCCCCTTGGCCTCGACCAGCGCCTGGGTCATCTGGTCGACCATCTCGTGGCTGAACCCGCCCGGCGTCACGGGAATCGCGGTATAGGCCAGGCCATGGTCCTCGGCGGCGGCGCGAATCGCATCGCCGGTCGGCTGGCCGGGCTCTTCGCCATCGGGACGGTTGTTGACGATCGCGGTATAGCCCGCCGCCTTGATCGCGGCGACATCCTCGGGGAGGATCTGGGGGGCGACGGCGACGCTTTCGTTGAGTGGGCGGATCATGCAGCTCACCTATTCAATGGGCCGTTTCACCGCAACGGGTGGCGCAACCGGTTCTTCACAAAAGACGCATCAGGCCGTGCTTGGCTCCGCGCCGATACGGAACATCCGGGCCTTCCCCTCGTCTGGCTTGCGAAGCATCGTCCAAAGGAGCCGCCCCATGTCGCTGATCGACCGCCGTCAGGGCCTTTGGAGCCTGGCTGCCCTCGGCCTGGCCTCGACATTGCCGCTGGCCTGGCGGCGCGCACAGGCCGCGACCCCGGCCCGCCGACTGGCCGTGGTGGAAAAGGGGGCGGGACGCGTCGCCTTCTACAGCGTGCCCGACGGCCGCCTGCTGGGCAATGTGCCACTCGGCACCCAGCCGCACGAGATGGTCGCCGATTCGGCCGGGCGCTTCGCCTATGTCGGCGGCTACGGGGTCAAGGGCTGGCAGTTCGGCGGCGATGGCGGGCACCAGCTGTGGGTCATCGATCTGGCGCAGCGCAAGCTGGCGCGCACCATCGACCTGTCACCGCACCGCCGCTGGCACGGGATGCGGCTGGACGCGAAGGGCCGCCTCTATGCGCTGTCCGAGACCGACAGCCGTCTCGCCCGATTCGACACGCCCGCCACCGCCGAGGGCCCCGACCGGATGATCCCGGTCGGCGGCGCGCGCAGCCATTATTTCGTGGTGAAGGGTGACGGCAGCCGCGCCTATGTCGCCGATACGATGAGCGGCCTGGTCATCATGGTCGACCCCGACGATGCCGGCTTCGCTCCCGTCAAGCAGCATATCGGCACCGCACCCGAAGGGCTGGCGCTCAGCCCCGACGAACGCACGCTGTATGTCATCGACCGTCCGGCAGGCGTGCTCCACGCCCTCGATGCGGCGACGCTGCGGCCCCGCGCGCGCACCACGCTGCGCGGCGCGGCAGTGCGGGTGGTGGTGCAGGCCGATGGTCGCCTGATCGTGTCCAACACCGCCGACAAGAGCCTGACCCGCCATTCGCCGACCACCCTGGCCGAGGAAGCGCGCCTGCCGCTACCCGCGCCTGCGCCGGGGCTGAACCTGCCCGCCGGAGGGTCGGTCCTCTATGCCGCGCTGGAGAACAACCGGATCGCCATCATCAACCTGGCGGCGTGGAAGGTCACCGGCGACTTCGCGACGGGCGATGCGCCCGATACCGCGGTGCTTCTGTAATGGCACCCACCCTTTGCCTTGGCCCCGCTTTCCGGTAGCGGTGGACCGATGGCTGCCAAAATCTCCTGCGACGTCGCGATCATTGGCGCGGGCCTGGCCGGCGGCCTGATCGCGCTTGCCCTGAAGGCGCGCCATCCCTCGCTCGACGTGCGGCTGGTCGATGGGGCTGAGACGATCGGCGGCAACCACCTCTGGTCCTTTTTCGGCAGCGACGTCGCCAAGCGCGACCGCTGGATCGTCGAGCGGCTGGTCGCCCATGCCTGGCGCGATTACGACGTCGCCTTCCCGGCCCATTCGCGCACGCTGAACCAGACCTATTATTCGATCGAGAGCCACCGCCTCGACACCGAGGTCCGGCGTGCCCTGCCCCCGGAGGCGCTGATCCTGGGTCGCAAGGTGCTGGCGGTGTCGGCGACCGCCGCCGTCTTCGCCGATGGCGACCGGGTCGAGGCGACGGGCGTGATCGATGCGCGGGGGGCGGGCGACCTGTCCTTCCTGTCATGCGGCTGGCAGAAGTTCGTCGGGCAGGAACTGCGCCTGGAACGGCCGCACGGCGCGCCGCGCCCGGTGGTGATGGACGCCACCGTCAAGCAGCTGGACGGCTATCGCTTCGTCTATACCCTGCCCTTCACCGACGACCGCATCTTCGTCGAGGACACCTATTACTCGACCTCCGCCGAGCTGAACCGGCGCGCCATCGTCCAGCGGATCGAACGCTATGTCGACAGTCGCGGCTGGACCAGCACGGAGGTGCTGCGCGAGGAAGCGGGCGTCCTGCCGGTCGCGATGGGCGGCGATTTCGACGGATACTGGCGCAGCGGCGGGGCCCGGACACCCAAGGCCGGGATGCGCGCGGGCATGTTCCATCCGACCACCGGCTATTCGCTGCCCGATGCGATCCGCATGGCTGCGATGCTGGCCGAACGGCGCGATTTCGCCGGGGCCGATCTGCACGACGCGACCTATCGCATGGCGCGCGACGCCTGGGACGCGCGCGGCTTTTACCGTATGCTCGACACGATGTTGTTCAAAGCGGCGGAGCCCGATGAGCGATACCGCGTTCTCGAGCGTTTCTATCGTCTGTCGCCCGACCTGATCGGGCGTTTCTATGCGGGGCAATCGACCATGGCCGACAAGGCACGAGTTTTGACCGGACGGCCACCGGTGCCGATCCTTCGCGCCATCGCGGCGCTGCGAAGCCAGGCGGGGGGCCGCGCATGAAGAGCGCGGTCGTCATCGGATCGGGGTTCGGCGGGCTGGCGCTGGCCATCCGCCTGCAATCGGCGGGCGTGCAGACGACCATCGTCGAGGCACGCGACAAGCCGGGCGGGCGCGCTTATTATTGGGAGCGCGACGGCTTCACCTTCGACGCCGGGCCCACCGTCATCACCGATCCGGCCTGTCTGGAGGAACTCTGGGCGCTGACCGGCCGATCGATGTCGGAGGACGTGCAGCTCGATCCGGTCCACCCTTTCTACCGGTTGAACTGGGTCGACGGCACGAACTTCGACTATAGCAACGACGACACCCAGTTGCGCGCCGAGATCGCCAAGCTGAACCCCGACGATATCGCCGGGTACGGCAAGTTCCTGGACTATGCCGAAGGCGTGTACCGCGAAGGCTATGAGAAGCTGGGCCATGTCGCGTTTCTCGACTTCGCCTCGATGATCAAGGCCGCCCCTGCACTGGCGAAGTATCAGGCGTGGAATTCGGTCTACGCCATGGTGTCGAAGTTCGTGAAGTCGGAGAAGCTGCGCGAGGCCCTGTCCTTCCACACGCTGCTCGTCGGCGGCAATCCGATGACGACCAGCGCCATCTATGCGCTGATCCACAAGCTGGAACGCGACGGCGGCGTCTGGTTCGCGCGCGGCGGCACCAACCGGCTGGTGGCGGGCATGGTCGCGCAGTTCGAGCGGATCGGCGGCGTGATCCGTCTCGGCGATCCCGTCACGCGGATCGAGACGCTGGGCGACCGCGCGACCGGCGTCGTCACCAAGAGCGGCCTGACCATCCAGGCGGATGCGGTCGCGACCAATGCCGACATCATGCACAGCTACCGCGACCTGCTGTCCGACAACCGCTCGGCGCGGCGCACGGTCAACCGGCTGGAGCGCAAGCGCTATTCGCCGTCGCTGTTCGTCGTCCATTTCGGCATCAAGGGCGCGTGGCCGGGCATCCCGCACCACATGATCCTGTTCGGCCCGCGCTATAAGGGCCTGCTGACCGACATTTACGACACCGGCGTGCTGTCGGAGGATTTCTCGCTCTACCTCCACCACCCGACCGTCACCGATCCGAGCCTTGCGCCCGAGGGTCATTCGACCTTCTATGCGCTGGCCCCGGTGCCGCACATGGGCAAGTTCCCGATGGACTGGAACGAGGTCGGCCCGATCCTGGAAAAGCGGATCCTGGACGAGGTCGGCCGTCGCCTGATCCCCGATATCCACGAGCGGATCGTGACCAAGTTCCATTACGCGCCGTCGGACTTCGCCACCGACCTCAGCGCCCATATGGGCTCGGCCTTCTCGCTGGAGCCGATCCTGACCCAGAGCGCCTATTTCCGGGTCCACAACCGCGACGATTCAATCCCGAACCTGTATTTCGTCGGTGCGGGCACGCATCCCGGTGCGGGCATTCCGGGCGTGGTCGGCAGCGCCAAGGCGACCGCCGGGTTGATGCTGGAGCGGCGTTAAGTTCAGGGGTGTCACGCTGTGCGAGGGTGGATCGGCCTCGCCAATGGGGACACCCCTCCGTCAGGCCTACGGCGTGCCACCTCCCCTTCCAGGGGAGGAATAACCGACCACTTGGTTCACGGCATCGAGTGGACCAATACTCCCACCCTCCGTTCAGCCTGAGCGAAGTCGAAGGCCAAGGGATGCCCCCTCCTCTCGCTTGGTGGCGATCGGGGGGCGTGGCCTTCGACTTCGCTCAGGCTGAAGGGATGTCGACAAATAGGCATAGAGTTTAGCCTTCCCCCTAATTAGCCAACCTGCTAAATACCTATAATGGACCCGGTGTTCGAAGCCCTCGCCCACCCGACACGCCGCCGCATCCTAGAGATGCTGCGCGGCGGCGGCCTGTCGGCGGGGGCGATTGCCGAGGCGTTCGACGTGTCGCGCCCGACCATGTCCGCGCATTTCGCCAAGCTGAAGGCCGCCGAACTGATCCAGGCCGAGCCGCAGGGCACGACGATCATCTACACGCTCAACCTGTCGATGCTGGAACAGGTGGTCATGGGCTTCATGACCCGGCTGGGCGTCGGCGAAGAGAAGGAAGGCACGTCATGTCGTTCCGTCCGCTGATCGTCGCTTCCGCCATCGTGGCGGGCGGCATGGCGCTGGTCTCCGCCGTCGCGCTTACCCGATTGCCGCCGGGCGCGATGTTGCCGACGCACTGGAACGCGGCGGGCGAGGCGGACCGGTTCGGCGAGGCGGGCTATGCGCTGTTCCTGCCCGTCGTGCTGACCATCGCCGTCTCGGCGATCCTGGCGGCGACGCCCCGGATCGAGCCGTTGCAGAAGAATCTGGCGGGCAGCGCGCCGTTGCTGCGCACCGTCTGGGCCGGGTGCCTGGCGCTGATCATCGGGGTGGAGGCGATGGTGGCTGGCCCTGCCTTTGGCTGGACGCCCCCGGGCAGCCTGATGCTCGTCGCGCTGGGGCTGTTCCTGATCGCGATCGGCAACACGCTGCCCCAAGTCGCGGCCGGGTTTCTTCGTCGGCATCCGCACGCCCTGGGCGATCATCGATACCGACAATTGGATCGCCACCCATCGCTTCGGCGGATGGCTGTTCGCGGGCACGGGGCTGGGGATCGTGATCGTCGCGCTGCTGCCGATCGATGCCGAGGCGCGTGCGGGCATCGTCACGACCGCGCTGCTCTCCGCCGCGCTGACACCGGTCGTGTTTTCCTATTTCCGCTGGCGGGTGACACGGCCACGCTGAAGTCGACTTACGGGGAATGTCCATGCCGTTGATGACGCTGTTCGCCGCCCTGCTCGCCGCCGCCACACCAGTCGCCGACCGCGACATGTCCGCACCCGGACCGCAGGGACTGTTGAAGGGCAGCTGGACCGGGGCCGAGGGCGCGCAGGTGCCGGTCGTGCTGATGATCCCCGGCTCCGGCCCCACCGACCGCGACGGCAACAGTCCACGCGGCCTGAAGGCGGCGTCGCTCCGTCTGCTGGCCGAGGGGCTCGCGGCCAAGGGTATCGCCAGTGTCCGGATCGACAAGCGCGGCATGTTCGCCAGTGCCGGAGCGATCCCCGATCCCAACGCCGTGACGATCGACGATTATGCGGCCGATGCGCGCAGCTGGATCACCGCGATTCGGGCCAAGACCAGCGCGCGCTGCGTATGGTTGCTAGGCCATAGCGAGGGCGGCACGGTCGTGCTGACCACCGCCGCCGCCAACACCGATGGCGTGTGCGGAGTCGTCACCGTCTCCGCCCCCGGCCGTCCACTGGGCGAGGTGATGCGTGCCCAGCTCCACGCCAACCCCGCCAATGCGCCGCTCCTGGCCGAGGCCGACCGCGCGATCGACTCGCTGGAGGCCGGGCGGACCTTTCCGGGCACCGGCCTGACCCCGCCGCTGCCCATGCTGTTCGCCGATCCGGTCCAGCCCTTCCTGATCAATGCCTTTGCCAAGAACCCGGCCAGGCTGGCCGCCGCCGTCACCAAACCCATGCTGATCGTCCAGGGCGAGGCCGACCTGCAAGTGACGGTCGAGGACGCCCGGAAGCTAAAGGCCGGTCAGCCCAAGGCGACGCTCGCCCTGCTGCCCGGGGTCAGCCATGTGCTGAAGGTCGTGGAGGGCGACAGCCGGGGGGCGAATCTGGCGACCTATGCCGACCCCAACCTGCCGATCGCACCGGGTGTGGTGAGTGCGGTGGCCGATTTCATCACCCGCCATCCCGGCCGATAAAAGTCCGGATCGGTCACGAATCGGACATCATTGCCGATGATTGTTACCCGGTCGTCACGACACCGGGAGAGATCATGATGCGCCATTCCTTCGCCTGCCTGATGTTGGCCACCCTGACGGCCGCGACATCGCCGCCGGCTGAAAGGGAAATCGCACCCGATGGGCGCGAAATGGTCACGATCAACGGCGTCGCGCGCAGCGTGCGGATCGACCCGGGCGCGCCGGCCATGCCGCTCATCACCCAGGAATTTGCCAACGCGGCGAGCATGAAGCCGGGCATGTTCGGCTTCGCCATGGATTTTGGCCCCAAGGTGACGATCACCGGCGGCACCGCCGTGGCGCGGGTCGCGTTCGGCGGCGGCGAGCCCGTAAAGCGGCGGATCGGCTTTACCGAAAAACCCTTTGCCGCGGGCTTCGCGGGGGTGTTCGGTCCGGGCAGCCTGCCCGAACCGGTCATCCGCTTCCGCCTGCGCGATGCCGCGCCGGGCGAGCGAACCGCGACCTTCCCGATGGTCGACCAGGGCGATCTCTTCGGTGGCTGGGCCGAGCGGTTCGCGGTCATCTTGGTCGAGGGGCAGCCGATGCGCGTACGCTTCGATCCGCATCATCCGCACACGCTGGCCAATGCGGGCGCGGCGGTGCGGCTGGCCCGGGCCTATGGCGGCACGCTGTCGGGAACGACCAGCCCGACCGAGATCGCCTTCGGTGTCGAGCGGCCGATCCGTGCCATGACCCTGGCGACACCGTTTGCGGTCGGTCCGCTGACCATCGGAACGCTGGGCGTGCGGACGGTCGATCACGGCAACACCGACACCATCGCCGATGCCGACCAACATGCCGACCCCAATGAGGTGGTGGTGACCGGCAAGGGCAAGCACGACATCAAGCGCGACCGCCTGGCGATCGGCGCGGATCAGCTGGCCCGCTGTTCCTCGATCGTGTTCGACAAGCCCGCCAAGCAGGTGCGGTTGAGCTGTCGGTAATTTGCCGAAGAATTCATCGCAGTCTGATATGAAACCGCTCCCCTCCCCTTCAGGGGAGGGGCCGGGGGTGGGGCGCTTCCGCAAGCGCGGCATCAGGTCGCTAGGCCCCACCCCGACCCTCCCCTGAAGGGGGGGGAGTGAGGTACTTCAACACGATTTCCTCAAACTTACGCCAGCACCGCGTCCTCGTCCGCCGCTTCGACCTCGGCCGCCTGGCGGGCCCACATCTCGGCGTACAACCCGCCCTTCGCCAGCAATTCGCCATGCGTGCCGCGCTCGGTCACCTGTCCGTCGTCGAGCACGACGATCTGGTCGGCATGGACGATCGTCGACAGACGGTGCGCGATGACCAGCGTGGTGCGACCCCGCTCGATCGCCTGCAACGTCGCCAGGATATCCGCCTCGGTCCGGCTGTCGAGCGCGCTGGTCGCTTCGTCCAGGATCAGGATCGGCGGGTTCTTCAGCAGGGTACGGGCGATCGCCACCCGCTGCTTCTCGCCACCCGACAGCTTCAGCCCACGCTCGCCGACGCGGGTCGCATAACCTTGTGGCTGGCGTTCGATGAAGTCGGCGATCGCGGCACCCCTGGCGGCGCGCTCGACATCGGCCTGGTCGGCACCCTCGCGGCCATAGGCGATGTTGTAGCCGATCGTCTCGTTGAACAGCACCGTGTCCTGCGGCACGATCCCGATCGCGGCGCGCAAACTGTCCTGGGTAACGGCGGTGATCGGCTGTCCGTCGATGGTGATCGCGCCCTCCTTCGCCTCGTAGAAGCGATAGAGCAGCCGCGCGAGCGTCGACTTGCCCGCGCCCGACGGCCCGACCACCGCACAGGTCGTCCCCGCCGGAATGTCGAGGCTCAGCCCCTTCAGGATGGTCCGCTCGGGGTCATAGCCGAAGACGACATGATCGAACCGGACATTCCCGCCGGTCACGCGCAAGGCCGGCGCGCCGGGCGCATCGACGACTTCGGCGGGCGTGTCGATCAGGTCGAACATCGCCCCCATGTCGATCACCCCCTGGCGGATGGTGCGGTATACCATGCCGAGCAGGTCGAGCGGCCGGAACAGCTGCGACAACAGCGTCGACACCAGCACCACGTCGCCCGCCGACGCCGCCCCCTGGCTCCATTCGCGCACGACCCAGGCCATGGCGAAACCCAGCATCAGACTGGTGATCAGCGCTTGCCCGACGTTCAGCCAGGCGAGCGAGTTTTCCGACTTGGTCGCCGCGCGCGCATAGGCGGCGACCCCATTCTCGTACCGCCGGGCCTCGCGCTCCTCGGCGTTGAAATACTTCACCGTCTCGAAATTCAGGAGCGAGTCGACCGCATGGGCGACCGCCCCGGTATCCAGGTCGTTCATCTGCGTGCGCAGCGCGTTGCGCCAGTCGGTCACCTTGCGGGTGAAGCCGATATACAGGACGACCATCACCATCGTCGTGACGACCAGGACAGGCCCGAAGCTGCGCCCGAAGATGGTCAGCACCAGCGCCAGCTCCAGCACCGTCGGCGCGATGTTGAACAGGAGAAAATACAGCATCGTGTCGATGCTCTTGGTACCCCGCTCGACCACCTTGGTAACCGCGCCCGTCCGCCGTTCGAGATGAAAACGCAGCGACAGGCGGTGCAGGTGGCGGAACACGTCCGCCGACAGCCGCCGGGTGGCGTCCTGCCCGACCATCTCGAACACCGCATTGCGCAGATTGTCGAACAGCGTCGTCGCGAACCGCGCGCCCGCATAACCGACCACAAGCAGGATCACGAGCGTCAGCGCCCCCCGGTCGCCCCCCGCCATCCGGTCAACCGCATATTTGAAGGTATAGGCCGCGCCCAGCACCTGGACGAGCTTGGACAGCACGACCAGCGCCATCGCACCGACGATCCGCACCCGCAGCGCAGGCTCCCCGGCGGGCCAGAGATAGGGGAGAAAGCGCCGGAGCGTCGGGATCAGCGGCCGGTCGGGCAAACCGCCAGTGGTGTCGATGGGGGGCATGTCTGCCCCATGTCGGACGAAGCGTCGTCAACTTCAATGGCAACTTCACCGACATGAAACGCAAGGGGCTCCGTCGGCGGCCGTCCGACGCCCGGAACAACTCGCCGCGTGCCCACGTTTCATCTTCAACTGGAGGCGGTTAGATGGAACCGATTTTCTACGTGATGGCGATCCTGGGCTGCGGCGACGGCAGCATCGATTGCACCGAAGCGCGCATGGTCCCCGCCCGCTACCAGACGATGGCGCAGTGCCGCGCCGACCTTGCCAACCGCATCGCCGCGAATACCGACGTGCCATATCCGGTGATCGGTGCCGATTGCCGCCGTATGGGGGCGCAGATGGCCAAGGCGGAGCGCAAGCCGGTCAAGGGTTAAGGAGTGAGCTCCGAGGCGTGCACTTCCACTTCGCTTGGTGCGGGCGGAGGGCAGCTTTGGCGGGTAGTATATGCCGTCGGAAAAGATCGATGGCGCATAGGCGCCTGCGGCAAAAACAACCCACCTGCAGCCACCCCCTCCGTTCCGCCTGAGCGAAGTCGAAGGCCAAGGGAATCCATCCGCCACAAGAAGAACCCCTGATCAGCCCGCACAGCGTGGCCTTCGACTTCGCTCAGGCGGAACGGAGGTCGGGGCGATCGCGGCGGATGGTCAACGCGGTCGCGTCCACAGCGTCGGATCACGCGGCTCGATCCGCATCGTCCCCCGCTGCGCCGCCTGGATGCTGGCGCGCGTCATGAAGCCCAGCTTCTCCAACTTGCCGGTCCCCACCCGTACGTCCCAGGCCCGCCGCCCACGCCGCGCGACCTTGCGTCCGATCGCGCCATAAATCGCCGCCGCCGACAACACCGCCCAGGCCGAGCGATAGGATAGCGCGGGCGTCCCCATCCGCGCGCTCGCCTCGAACATCGCCGCCCGGTCGGTCAACCGCCGCGCCAGCGCGCTCAGGCCCGGCCGGTGCGAGGGCGCCATGATCGCATCGGGCGCGATGCTCTTATAGGCCAGCCATTCGCGCGGCAGATAATGCCGCCCCGCGCCCGCATCCTCACCGATGTCACGCGCGATGTTGGCCAGCTGGAACGCCATGCCCAGGTCGCAGGCGCGGTCGAGCACCGCCTCGTCATCCGGCGCGACGCCCATCGTCACCGCCATCATGCAGCCGACGACGCCTGCGACATGATAGCAATAGCGGTAGAGATCCTCCTCGGTTTCCGGCCGCCAGTCCTGCGCATCCAGCGCGAACCCGGCGATCAGGTCGCGGGGCCAGTGATGCGGCATCCCCGTCTCCGCCACGACGACGCGCAGCGCATCGAAGGCCGGGTCGCCGACGACCTGCCCCGCCAGCGCCCGCTCGGTCTTCTCGGTCAGCTCGATCAGCCGCGCGGGCGCATCGTCCACGCGGGTCATGCCATGGCCGTGATCCTGCCCGTCCGCGATATCGTCACAGCGGCGGCACCAGGCATAGAGCAGCCAGGCACGCGCCCGCGTCTCGGGATCGAACAACAGGCTGGCCGTCGCAAAACTCTTCGAGCCCTTGGCGATCGAGGCCCGCGCCGCCGCCACCAGCGCATCGCGCTCGGTCGGGGCGGCGGTGTCGCTCACAGGTCGTCCGCGTTCATGCGCACGATCGGCTGGGTCGGCACATGCGCGTCCATCCGGTCGAGCAGGCCGTCGAGCGTGGTGTCGACGATCAGCAGCTCGCGGTGCTGCGGCCGCAGGAAGCCGACCTCGCCCATCTTGTCCCAGAAGGCGACGAGATGGTCATAATAGCCGCCCGTGTTGAGCAGTCCGACCGGATCGGCATGATAGCCCAGCTGCGCCCAGCTGAGCGCTTCCCACAGTTCGTCCATGGTACCGGTGCCGCCCGCGATGGTGATGAACCCGTCGGACAGGTCGGTGAACGCCTTCTTCCGCTCGTGCATACCGGGCACAACGTGCAGTTCGGTGAGCCCCCGGTGCGCGACCTCGGCATCGACCAGCGCCTGCGGGATGATGCCGATCACCTCGCCACCGGCCTCCAGCGCCGAATCCGCCACCGCGCCCATCAGGCCCAGCCGTCCACCGCCATAGACGACGCCGATCCCCCGCTCCGCCAGCCCGCGCCCGACGGCACGCGCAGTCTCGATATATTGGGGGTCGGAGGGGGTCGCCGACCCGCAATAGATGGCCAATCGCTTCATGGGGCAAGCAGCTAGGCCATGGGGCCGGGTGGGGCAAGTCGGTTGCGCCGCCCCACCCGCATCGTTTCCTGCATAATCCAGCGCCGCTTGTTATCCACGAAACGCTATCGGCATTTCGCGATCGGACCCGACGACGGACCCTGTCGCCGCGGCACGAACAGCTTACGCCCAGCCAGCCCCGCCACCGCCCGTCCTGCTACGAACCGGTCATGATGCCTGGGCGAATGCGAGGGAAAGGGCATGAAAAAGGGGCGGTGCCGCTGGTCGGCACCGCCCCTTCCACAATGCCGTTCGGCTTACTTGCCGCGCAGCGTGTTCAGCAACGCAAGACCCACGACGCCGCCCAGTGCCGCCGACGCGAAGGGGCGATCCTTCACGAACTGACGCGCCTGATCCAGCAGCGGACGAACCGACTGGTCGACCGAGCTCTTGGCATCGCCGAACGCCTTTTGCGTCTTGCCGCCCAGCTGCTCGCCCTTGCCTTCGGCCTCCATGGTCTTGTCGCCCAGCATTGCGCCCATGCCCTGCTTTACCTTGCCGCCGAAGTCGGTGGCCGCGCCATTCATCGTGTCCGTGTTCATGGAACATGTCCTCTTTCGGTTTCGGGATACGGATGGTCAAACCCCCGGAGAGGGCGGATGTTTCCTGGTATCTTCGCGCGATCGGTGCCGGACGATCGCTGCCGGGTGGGCAAGCGCAGCTTCGGAAGCTTTTCGACTGTTCAACGGGAACAGGGGGGGTGATCCTGTCTCTGGCTCATAGCGCGGCGGCACTATTGTTCGCGACGGCGCGGGTCCGTGCCAGCGACTTTATCGAGGTGCAGCGGGCATAGGACGCCTTCGAACGGCAGATGGCGCGGTTCGACGGTGACCAGACCCCGGCGGACCGTCCGTTCCGCCCGGTCACGGTCCGCATGGCATATCAGGCTGACGGCCGCGCCTGCCGGGCGGAGAGGTCGTTATGATTCGGCAAGGGCGAGCGGGCGGACGCCGACCCGATGGTCTGGTATGATCCGAACAATCCGCAACGCGTGACGGCGTGCAGTCGGGGGAATGGCGTCGCCCTGTCGCTCGGGTCGGGCGCGATCATTGCATTGGCCTGGGTCCTGCCGATCTGGCGCAGCAAAACCGCCCCCCGCCCTTTCCCCGCCCCGACAGGGTCGCTACATGCACCGCGATGGTCGTCGACCCCCTTGCCAAGCTCCATGAAGTTTTCGGGTACAACCAGTTCCGGGGTGTGCAGGAACAGGTGGTCGACCGCGTGCTCAACCGGCAGCGAACGCTGGCCGTGATGCCGACCGGCGCGGGCAAGTCGCTCTGCTATCAGCTTCCCTCGGTGATGATGGACGGGTGCTGCGTCGTGGTCAGCCCGCTGATTGCGCTGATGCACGACCAGCTGCGCGCGGCCGAGGCGGTGGGCATCCGCGCCGCCACGCTGACCAGCGTCGACCAGAATCGCGCAGAGACGATCGCGCGGTTCCGCGACGGCCAGCTCGACCTGCTCTACGTCGCACCCGAGCGCGCTTCGTCGGGGCATTTCCGCGAACTGCTCGGCTCCGCTCCGCTCAGCCTGTTCGCGATCGACGAAGCCCACTGCGTCAGCGAATGGGGCCACGACTTCCGCCCCGATTACCGGCTGCTCGAACCGCTGATGGACGCCTTTCCGGAGGTGCCCCGGCTCGCGCTGACCGCGACCGCTGACGCGCATACCCGCGCCGATATCGCCAAGCAGTTGGGGATTCCGGTCGAGGGCATGATCGTCTCGGGCTTCGACCGGCCCAATATCCGCTATGCGATCAGCCCCAAGGCGAATGTGAACCAGCAGATCGCGCGGGTGGTCGCCGACACGCCCGGCCCCGGCATCGTCTATGCCCAGACCCGCGCCGCGACCGAGAAGCTGGCCGAGGCGCTGGCCCGGACCGGCCGCCCGGTGCGCGCCTATCATGCCGGGCTCGACCCCGCCGTGCGCGCGAAGAACCAGGCCGATTTCGTGGCGAGCGAGGACATGGTGATCTGCGCCACCGTCGCCTTCGGCATGGGTATCGACAAGCCGGACGTCCGCTTCGTCGCCCATGCGGGCCTGCCGAAGTCGATCGAGGCCTATTATCAGGAAACGGGGCGCGCAGGGCGCGACGGCGATCCGTCGGTGGCGCATCTCTTCTGGGGCGCGGACGACTTCGCCCGCGCCCGGCAGCGTATGGCCGAGATCGAGCCGGAGCGGCAGGCGGGCGAGCGGGCACGGCTGTCGGCCCTGGGCGCGCTGGTCGAGACGGGCGGGTGCCGCCGCCGCATCCTGCTGCGCCATTTCGGCGAGGAGCTGGCGGAGGACTGCGGCAATTGCGACAATTGCCTCGGCAGCCCCGATGCGGTCGATGCGACGACCACCGCGCAGAAATTCCTCTCCGCGGTGTTCCGCACCGGCCAGATGTTCGGCGCAGGCTATATCGAGCAGGTGCTGACCGGCCAGTCGAACGAGCGCAGCCTGATGAACGGGCATGAGGCGCTGTCGGTGTGGAACATCGTGTCGGGCGACGAGGTGGCGTTGCTGAAGCCCGTCCACCGCGCCCTGCTCCTGCGCGATGCGCTGCGCACCAATCACCATGGCGGGCTGGAGTTCGGCCCCGCCGCCCGCGCGCTGATCAAGGGCGAGGCGCGGCTGTCGTTGGTCGTGCCGCCCAAGCGCGAGCGCAAGGGCCGCCGCGCCGCGCCTGTCGCCGCCAATCCGGCGGACAATCCGCTGTTCGAGGCCCTGCGTGCCAAGCGCCGCGAACTGGCGCAGGAGGCGGGGGTGCCGCCTTACGTGATCTTCCACGACTCGGTGTTGCGCGACATGGCGGCGCAGCGACCGACGAGCCGCGCGGCGCTGGCGCTGTTGTCGGGCATCGGCGCGCGCAAGCTGGATGCTTACGGCGAGGCGTTTCTGGCGGTGATCCGCGACGCGGGTTAAGCTTGGGCGCATGAGCGTTCCGACCCTGACCACCGAGCGGCTGACCTTGCGCGGCCATCGCCCCGACGATCTCGACGCGCTGGCGGCGATGTGGGCCGATCCGGCGGTGTACGGGACGATCGGCGGCCAGCCGCGTGCGCGCGAGGATGTGTGGATCCGCTTGCTGCGATCGATCGGTTGCTGGACGGTGTTCGGATACGGCGCATGGGTGGTGTGCGACCGGGCGACGGGCCAGGTGCTGGGCGATATCGGCCTGCTGGAGTCGCGGCGCGCGATCGTGCCTGAACTGACGGTGCCGGAAGCGGGCTGGGCCCTCGCCCCGGCGGCGCATGGCAAGGGCTATGCCGCCGAAGCGATGCGGGCGGTGCTCGACTGGGCGGAGGGACACGGGATCGCACGGACGTGCTGCATCATCGATCCGGGCAATGCGGCGTCGATCCGGCTGGCGGAGAAGCTGGGATACGGATCGCCGGTCGAAGGCGTCTATCACGAGCGGCCGATTCATATCTTCCACCGGGGGTAATCCGCGCCCGCCGTCTGCATTGAGTGAAGTCGGCGCGCATGGGAATGCGCTCGCGGAAAGCGCAGGGCGTGGGCTTCGACTACGCTGAACCTGAACGGAGTGAGGGATTGGGTTCGCGCGGAGGCGCGGAGACATCATCCCCAGCCGCCATGCCGCTCCCCTTCAACAATGGTGCGGCAGAGCATCAAGCCGAATGGACGTCCTACGCCGCGGCAAGGACCAACTTCTCTGCGCATCCGCGCCTCCGCGCGAACAAAAGGCCGCGCATCCGACGATCACGGTTCAAGCCCCGCCCCCGATAGGGTACAAGGCCCCCGTGACGCTTGCCCTGATCCTGTCCGCCATCGCCATGACGCTGATCGTCGGTGTCCGCTATCTGCTGGCATCGGGAGCCTTTGCGCTGGCCACCAAGGCGCGGCATCCGAACCTGTATGCCGGGCTCGACCCGCAGATTCGGCGCGAAATCTGGTGGAGCCTCGCCTCCGCCGCGATCTATGGCGTGCCTGCCGGGATCGTCGCATGGGGATGGCAGAATCGGGGCTGGACTCAAATCTATGCCGACCTCCACAGCTATCCGCTCTGGTATTGGCCGGTGTCGGTCCTGCTGTATCTCTTCGCACACGACACCTGGTTCTACTGGACGCATCGCTGGATGCACCGCCCGGCCGTTTTCAAGGCCGCACATGCCGTTCACCATGCCAGCCGCCCGCCGACCGCCTGGGCCGCGATGGCGTTTCATCCGATCGAGGCGGTGACCGGCGCTGTGGTAATTCCGCTACTCGTCTTTTTGATTCCGATTCATATCGCCGCCCTCGGCTTGGTCCTGACGATCATGACCGTTATGGGCGTGACCAATCATATGGGATGGGAAATCTTTCCCCGTTTCATGTGGCAGGGGCACCTGGGGGGGTGGCTCATCACCGCCAGCCATCACCAACGGCATCATGAGCAATATGGGTGCAATTATGGACTCTATTTCCGTTTCTGGGACCGCATATGCGGAACGGACCGTGGCCTCGGCGACTTCGCACGCGCCCATGCGCAGGCCGCGCGGCGTGGCGCTGCTGCTGGCGGTCCTGCCCCTGATCGGCGCGGCGCCGGTCAGCCGGCTGGACATCGGGATTGACCAGCTCCGCTCGTCCAAGGGGCTGATCCGCCTCTGCCTGACCGCCGACCCGGACAATTTTCCCGCCTGTGTCGACGATGCCCGCGCGCTGACCCGTTCGGTGCCCGCCGGACAGCAGGGCTTGCGCCTCGACGGGTTGCCGCATGGCAATTACGCTGCGGCGGTCATCCATGACGAGAACAGCAACGCCAAGCTCGACACGCTGGCCGGCATTCCCCGCGAAGGCTTCGGTTTTTCGCGCAACCCGGTGATCCACTTCGGCCCGCCGCGTTTTGCGGCGGCGCGCTTTACGCTCGATTCTGTTGCCGAAACACAACAGATAAAAATGCGTTACATCTTCTAGGCCTCAACGCCGGAGCGAAATCGTTACCGTCGCGTTGCATTTCGGATAATCCATTCAGGGAGTTTTCCGTCTTGCGCCTTTTCCCGCGCGTTTACGCCCCGCTGATCGCCATGGGCGCGCTTTCCCTGTCGGTGCCCGCCATGGCGCAGGACACGTCCGTCCCCACCAGCCCCGCCGCCGCCGAGATGGCGGGCCAGATGGGCAAGAACACCATCACCATCGGGCTGGGTGCGGCCTATCTGCCCGACTACGAGGGGTCGAACGACTATCAGTTCACCCCCGCTCCCGCCGCGCTCGCCTATATCGACGGGCATACCATCACCTATATCGGCAACCGCCTGTCGGTCGACCTGATCGGTGACAAGGCCAATCGCGACTGGGATATCCAGGCGGGGCCGATCGGCGTCGTCAACCTGGACCGCACCGCCCCGTCGCAGATCGACGACGCCCGCGTCCGCGCACTGGGCAAGATCGGCGCGGCGGTCGAGCTGGGCGGCTATGTCGGCATCGGCAAGATCGGCGTCGTCACCAGCCCCTATGACCGGCTTTCCGTCTCGCTCAGCTATCGCCACGACGTGACCGGCGTGCATGACAGCGGCATCTGGCAGCCTTCGGTCAACTATTTCACGCCGCTGTCGACCAAGGCAGCGGTCGGCCTGTTCGCCACCGCCGAACGGGTCGGACGCGGCTATGCCCGTCGCTATTATTCAATCACCCCGGATCAGAGCGCGGCGAGCGGCCTGCCCGTCTATAATGCGCGCGGCGGGTGGAAGGACTGGTCGATCGGTGGCCTCGCCACCTATTCGCTCACCGGCAATCTGCTGAAGGGGTGGAAGGCCATTGGCGGCCTGACCTATGGCCGGGTGGTCGGCGATTTCGGTGACAGCCCGATCGTGGCACAGGCCGGATCGCGCAGCCAGTGGCTGAGCGCGCTCGGGCTGGCCTATACGTTCTAAGTATCCGGCAAGGTTCCGGCAGAGCGGTATAGCCACCGCTTCGCCTTCTCCCCTCCCGCAAGCGGGAGGGGTTGAGGGAGGGCTTGGGGTCTCATTGAGCCTGTCGCCTGTGGCTTTCCCTCCCCCATCCCCTCCCGCCTGCGGGAGGGGTGTGCTTGAGGTGAGGCGTCCCCCCTTCCAACCTGTCGCAGTCGCAGAAACCGCAAGCCTACGGACATTCCCCCGGCTGCGTCACCGGCGCGCCGCCCATATACCATTGGCTGTGGTCGCCCATCGTCTCGCGATCATGGTAGCAGACCCGAGCCTTGGACGATTTCAGGTCGATCTCGACCATCCAGTTATTGTCCGAACAGTCATGCGGGGTGCAGCCATGCGCGCCGATCGCCTGTTCGCCCCGGCGGAAGATCGGCACCGTCACCGCGCCGCGCGACATGATGCGCTTCACCAGTTGCTGGTCGCCCACCGCATCGCGCAGCGCGCTCGCCACTTCGGTCCGGTCGAAGAAGGTCACACCGTCCACCGCGTCGCTGGGATAATGGCCGATATAGGCGGTCAGCGGGTTGACCTGCGCGACGCCGGGCATCGGTGTCGGCCGCGCGGTGCCGGGCGGGGTGAAGTTACCGGGTGCCACGTCCGATTCGGTATTCCCGTCGCCGCCGCCACAGGCCGTCAATGCGAGGGAGGCCAAAGGGGCAAGGAAGACGAAACGGCGCATTGCTCTCTCCTGAGGCAGTCTTGTCGGCGGAACGCTTCTACGTCATGGCCAGTTGCCAGCTCATGACCCGCCCGCTCGATCATGATGCCGCGCTCGTCCGCTTTGTCGAGGCGCAAACGTCTATTTATTCCAATGCTATCGCCGAATTGCGACGCGGACGGAAGCAGAGCCACTGGATGTGGTTCGTCTTCCCCCAGATCGCCGGACTGGGCCGCAGTCCGACCGCGCAATTCTATGCGATCCGCGACGCGGCGGAGGCGCGGGCCTATCTGGCGCATCCGATGCTCGGCCCGCGCCTGCACGAGGCATTGGCCATCGTCATGGCAGCGCCGGGATCGGCGGAGGCGATCTTCGGCGCGATCGACGCGATGAAGCTGCGCTCCTCGCTGACCCTGTTCGCCGCGGTGGCGGACGATCCGGCGCCGTTCCGCGCCGGGCTCGACCGGTTCTTCGGCGGGCGGGCCGACGACGCCACGCTGGCCAAGCTCGACCGGCCGGGCGACGACGCCCCGCACGGTCGAGCCGCTGGGCCCATTACTTCTTGATCGTGACCGGGCCGGGGCCGGTGACGCTGGCCGACTGGTCGGCGGTCAGCACGATCGACCACTGGGTCGTGTCGTCGCAGACCGCGTTCCAGGTCGGGTTGCCGTTGGTCGGCGCGGCTTCCGCCATGGCGGTGATCGACTGGCAGCTCGCGCCCGACGGCCCGGCGTCGCGGATCGCGCGGAACAGGGTGCCGCGCCGCTGACCCTCGGGCAGCGCGCGGATCTTGGCGCCCAGCGCGTCGGCGCTCATCTCGGTGCCGTTGGTCGTCGCGGCCGCCGCGGTGGTGTTGGCGGGCTCGCTCGACGAGCCGCACGCCGCCAGCGGCAGGGCCGCGGCCAAGACGGCCAGGGCGATCGTGGAACGCTGCATGATCCTGTTCCTCCAGATGGGCGGCCGTCGGAATGGCGACCATATCGGCTGCACAACGATTATCCCCGACGCCGGTTGCGCCGATGGGCCGCCAACGGCAAGACAATCCGCATGAGTGACATCCGCTTGCACGAAAGCTGGCTCGGCCCCCTCCGACCCGAGTTTGACGAGCCCTATATGCAGGCGCTCAAGACCTTCCTGGCCGAGGAGCGCACCAGCGGCCAGCGCGTCTTCCCCCGCCCCGCCGAGTGGTTCCGCGCGCTGGACCTGACCCCGTTGGACCAGGTGCGTGTCGTGATCCTGGGGCAGGACCCCTATCATGGCGAAGGACAGGCGCATGGCCTGGCCTTCTCGGTCCAGCCGGGCGTGCGGCCGCCGCCGAGTCTCGTCAACATCTACAAGGAGATGGCGACCGACCTGGGCATCGCGCCGCCCTCCCACGGACTGCTCGACCATTGGGCGAAGCAGGGGGTGCTGCTGCTCAACTCGGTGCTGACCGTGCGCATGGGGCAGGCCGCATCGCATCAGGGGCGCGGGTGGGAGCGGTTCACCGACGCCGTGATCCGCGCCGTCGCCGCCAAGCCCGAGCCGGTCGTCTTTATCCTGTGGGGCGCCTATGCCCAGAAGAAAGCGGGTTTCGTGCGCGAGATGGGCGAAGGGCGGCACTGCGTCTTGACCTCGGTCCACCCCTCGCCCTTGTCGGCGCGGGGCGGCTTTTTTGGGTCGAAGCCCTTTTCCAAGGCCAACGCCTTTCTGGTCGAGCATGGCCGCGAACCGATCGAATGGGCGCTGCCGCCTTTGTCCTGAATTGCATCTGTAATCACACTGGCATCATTATGGCCGAGCGCGCATAGCGCCGCCATTCCCCTATCGGACAAAGGACCCGCGCGATGGCCGACGACGACTATGTGTATGACGAAGCGACCGGCGAATGGATCAGCGCCACCGACGCCGCCGCCAAGGGCGATGCGGCGCAGGATGACGGTGGAATCGTGGTGCGCGACTCGGTCGGCAACGTGTTGAGCGACGGGGATCAGGTGACGCTGATCAAGGACCTGACCGTCAAGGGCGCGGGCCAGACGCTGAAGCGCGGCACCTTGATCAAGTCGATCCGCCTGACCGGCGACGCGCAAGAGATCGACTGCAAGTTCGACGGGATCAAGGGGTTGGTGTTGAGGGCGGAGTTTGTGCGGAAGCGGTGAGCCACCTTGACATTGGACAGGTAGTTGTACAATCTTAGGATATGCAGGCCGTCTCCTATTCCGAAGCGCGCGAAAATCTGAAGGCGATGATCGACAAGGTCGTCGCCGACCGCGCGCCTGTGGCCATTACCCGCCAGCGGGGCGAAGGCGCCGTGTTGATCTCGGCCAGCGAATGGGCGTCGATCGAAGAAACGCTCTACCTGCTGCGCTCGCCCAAGAATGCCGAGCGCCTGCTGGACGCGGTACGCGGCTTTGAGGCGGGCGACGAAGGCGTGCCCTTTCCGTGAAAGTGGCGTTCTGGCCGACGGCGTGGGACGACTATCGCCACTGGCAGGAACATGACGCCAAGCTCTGCGACAAGCTCAATGCCCTGATCGAGGAATGCCGCCGTCACCCGTTCAAGGGAACCGGCAAACCCGAACCGCTGGGCGGAAATCTGTCAGGTTGGTGGTCGCGTCGGATCAGCCAGGAGCATCGGCTGGTGTACCGGGTAACTGGCAGTGCCAACGAGCAGGTGCTGCAAGTGGCACAATGCCGGTATCATTATTGATCCAGAGCGGATGCAATTGTGATGGGCGCGGCTTGGCGGACCATGCCACGCCCATCACCTCAAAGATCGCGATCTAGCGGCAACGTGTCACCCTTAGCGGCTTGACGAGACCAATATAGCCAATTGCCATACTTATTCGCAATGGTGACACAGGCATTATTTTGTTGACTGATATTCTATCTGATGTTCAATTGCATGTATCGGGGGCGACCGCTGGAATCGATCACCCCCGATAAACGGTAGGCATCCCCACCGGCGTTGTAGCACGCGCCTAAACTTCTATGGGGCCGTTTGTATCACGTCAACCGCCACGATGTCTGGGCGGTTGAGCGGAGCTATGCGAAATGGCGAATACTGCCCAAATCCAGTGCATCAACAAAACAAACCGTTACAGCGCCCATGAGCGCATTTCCCATGTCGGGGGTGCTTCACCCAGCCGGTGGAAGCTTACTCAGGAACAGGCCATTGCAGCGATTGAATCCGGGCAATGGCAATTTTATGTTTCTGTTGGCGGACAGACGGCGTGGGTAATCGTCGCCCGGTCGGCCGCGGGCAATAAGTATCTCAAGACACAGAATGACGGCGAGCAGCCCAACAACCTGTTGAGCCTGCCCGAATGCCCGTGAGCTGAATGACAAAGGGCGAGTCGATAATCGTCCCGCCCTTCCAAACTTTTAAAACTCCTATCATGGCCTTCGACTTCGCTCAGGCTGAGCGGAGGTTGGGAGTGAAGGGGCCGCATTCTTGTTGGATGCGGCCCCTTTTTCGTTACTCCGCCGGCAGGTAAACCTCCCCGCCCTTCTCGCGGAACCGCTCGCTCATTTCCTTCATCCCCGCCTCGGCATCCTCCGCCGCGACGAACGTTTCCACCGGCGCGTTCTGCTTCGCCGCAAATTCCCGCACTTCCTGCGTGATCTTCATCGAGCAGAATTTCGGGCCGCACATCGAACAGAAATGCGCGGTCTTCGCGCCTTCCGCAGGCAACGTCTGGTCGTGGTACGATTCCGCCGTGTCGGGGTCGAGCGACAGGTTGAACTGGTCGCGCCAGCGGAATTCGAAGCGCGCGCGGCTCAGCGCGTCGTCGCGCATCTTGGCGGCGGGGTGGCCCTTGGCCAGGTCGGCGGCGTGGGCGGCCAGCTTGTAGGTCACCACGCCGACCTTCACGTCGTCGCGGTCGGGCAGGCCCAGATGCTCCTTGGGCGTGACGTAGCAGAGCATCGCCGTGCCGTACCAACCGATCATCGCCGCACCGATACCGCTGGTGATATGATCATAACCCGGCGCAATGTCGGTGGTCAGTGGCCCGAGCGTATAGAAGGGCGCCTCGCCGCACGCCTCCAGCTGCTTTTCCATATTCTGCTTGATCTTGTGCATCGGCACATGGCCGGGGCCCTCGATCATCACCTGCACGTCCTGCGCCCAGGCACGCTTGGTCAGCTCGCCCAGCGTGTAGAGCTCGGCGAACTGCGCCTCGTCATTGGCGTCGGCGATCGCGCCGGGGCGCAGGCCGTCGCCCAGCGAATAGGCGATGTCATAGGCCTTCAT
>Ga0308171_1001439_pt1 | contig 31892 bp, 27 predicted proteins | sample PhyGR1_FD_202135 | JGI IMG/M metagenome (GOLD analysis project Ga0308171, IMG submission 202135) | Phyllosphere microbial communities from UC Gill Tract Community Farm, Albany, California, United States - DLSLSG.R1 | ecosystem: Host-associated > Plants > Phyllosphere > Unclassified | place: USA...
GACGTCTGCTTCGAGTGCCATAGATGGGATCCCCTTCCTTCTCATTGCGCGGCGCCCGTCACACGATGTGCGAGCTCTCTTTATCCGCGGCCGATCGAACGGCAACCGCATGAGTCTACCAGCATCCGGATGCCGCGACCGCACTGCTCTCCCCCTCCTGCGGCCCACCACGCGCGCCCCGGTGTCGGACGCCTGGCGTAGCCTCGATCCGTGCAACTCACCGTCCGCGTCAAGCCCGGCAGTCGGCGCGGTCCCCTCGTCGAAGACACCGCCGACGGGCTCGTCGTGCACGTGCGCGAGCGCGCCGTCGACGGCGCGGCGAACTCCGGCGTCGTCAAGGCTCTCGCGGCGCACTTCGGCGTGCCGGCCCGCGATGTCGAGATCCTGCGCGGGCACGCCGCCCGCGTGAAGCGCGTCGAGGTCGACGCGTGAGCGTCCGGAAGAGCGCATTCATCGATCTGCGTCCGCTCACCACCTCCCCCGCGTTCGCGCGGCTGTGGATCGGGTCGACGCTCGCGGGTCTCGGCGGACAGCTCACGGTCGTCGCCGTCATGCTGCACGTGTTCGAGCTGACGCAGAGCACCTTCGCGGTCTCGATGATCGCGGTCGCGGGGCTCCTGCCCATGGTCCTCGCCGGTCTCTACGGCGGCATGCTCGCCGACGCCTTCGATCGGCGCACGGTCGCCCTTCTCGCGGCCGTCGTCACCTTCGTCTCGACCGCGTTGCTGGCGGCCCTCGCATGGACGGGGCTCGAGACGGTCGGGTGGCTCTTCGTCCTCAGCGTGGTGAACTCCGCCGCGAACTCGATCGTGATGGCGACCAAGTCGGCGATCACCCCGCGGCTGATCCCCCGCGAGCTGCTGCCGGCGGCTGCGGCCCTCCAGGGAGTCACCGTCGGAATCATGGTCATGGCCGGACCCGCGTTGGCCGGAGTGCTCGTCGCGGTGGCCGGATACGCCTGGACCTACTCGCTCGACGTGCTCCTCATGACCTCGCTCTTCCTGGGGCTCTGGTCGCTGTCGCGCCTGCGCCCCGAGGGCGAGGTCGTGCGACCCGGGCTCGAGTCGCTCCGCGACGGCGCGCGGTTCCTGCGCCGCGCCCCGAACATCCGCCTGCAATACCTCCTCGACATCACGGCGATGACCTTCGGCCAACCCGTCACCCTCTTCCCCGCGATCGGTGCGGTGCTGCTGGGCGGTGGGGCGATCACCACCGGCGTCCTCACGGCCGCGGTCGCGGCCGGCGCGTTCCTGTCGAGCCTCTTCTCGGGCCCGATCGGGCGGGTGCGACGCCAGGGCCTCGGGATCGAGCGGGCGATCCAGGTCTACGGCCTGTCGATCGGCCTGTTCGGCCTGGTCCTGGTCGCCGCGAGTCTCGGCTGGCTCCGCCCCGACCTCGTCGACGAGACCCATGCCGCCGTGGCGCTGATCGTCCTCGCCGCGGTCGCGCTCGCCATCTCAGGAGCGGCCGACAACGTCAGTGCGATCTACCGCTCGACGATGATGCAGGCGGCGGTCCCGGATGCCATGCGCGGACGCCTCCAGGGCATCTTCATCGTCGTGGTGGCCGGTGGCCCCCGCGTCGGGGCGCTCTACGCCGGAACCCTCGCGACCCTGACCGCCCTGTGGGTGCCGCCCCTGTTCGGCGGCATCCTGATCCTCGCCATCGTGGGCACGCTCGTGCGGTTCTCGCCGCGCTTCCGGGCCTACGACGCTCTCGACCCTCAGCCCTGAGCCGGACGCGCGCGGCGGTATATGTCGCCGCGTTGCGCGTCGCCGTCTCTCCCCCCGTCGGCTGGGAAAGCATGGCGGGATGACGCGAACCACGCAGAGCAGCGCGCACTGGGGCACGTTCCAGGTCGACGTGTCGGATGACGGCCGCACCGTGCTGAAGACACGACCGTACGCCGATGACCCCGACGCCTCGCCCGCGATCGCGGGCGTCGCGGAGGCGCAGCACCACCCGCTCCGCGTCACGCGCCCGGCGATCCGCCGACGGTGGCTCGAGAACGGCCCCGGTCCGGACGACCGCCGTGGCGCGCCCGACGACGAGTACGTGGAGGTCGAGTGGGAAGAGGCGCTCGACCTTCTCGCGGCCGAGCTGGACCGCGTCCGCGCGGCGCACGGCAACCGCGCGATCTTCGGTGGCTCCTACGGGTGGGGAAGCGCCGGGCGCCTCCATCACGCGCAGGGACAGCTGCATCGCTTCCTCAACGTCGTCGGCGGGTACACCTCGTCGGTCAACGACTACAGCCGGGGCGCCAGCCTCGTCCTCCTTCCGCACCTCATCGGCCGGAACGGGATGGAGGAGCTCCGCAAGCGTCCGCCGTCGTGGCCGCACATCGCGGCGCACACCGACCTCCTGCTCTGCTTCGGCGGGATCCGCCTGTCGAACACCTCCGTGATCCCGGGCGGGCACAACCGCCAGGTGGTCGGCCGACTGTCGCGCGAGGCCGCGCGGAGCACCCGCGTCGTGTCCGTCTCCGCGCAGCGCGACGACATCGCCGCCGACCTGGATGCCGAGTGGATCGGCATCCGTCCCGGTACCGACACCGCTTTGCTCCTCGCCCTCACCCACACCCTCGTCGACGAAGGATTGGCCGACGACGCGTTCCTGTCCGCGTGCACGGTCGGCGCGGATCGGGTGCGCGCGTACCTGCGGGGCGAGTCCGACGGGGTGGCGAAGACGGCGACGTGGGCTGAACGCATCACGGGAGTATCCGCCACCGCGATCCGCGACCTGGCCCGACGAGCGGCAGCGGGTCGGACCCTGGTCAACGTCACGTATTCCTTGCAACGCGCCGAGCACGGCGAGCAGGCGGTGTTCGCGGCGCTGACGTTCGCGGCCTTCCTCGGCCAGATCGGGCTGCCCGGCGGCGGCTTCTCCCACGGCTACGGGTCGATGGGCGACCACGGCATCGGGGTCGAGCAGGTGCGACTGCCCACCTTCCCCCAGGGCCGGAACGCGGTGGAGGACTTCATCCCGTGTGCGCGGATCAGCGACCTCCTCCTGCGCCCGGACGAGACGATCCCCTACGACGGCGGCACGCTGCGCCTGCCCGACATCCGTCTCGTGTATTGGGCGGGCGGCAACCCGTTCCACCATCACCAGGACCTCCGGCGTCTGCGCCGCGGTCTCGCGCGGATCGACACGCTCGTCGTGCACGAGTTCCACTGGACGCCGACCGCGCGCCACGCCGACATCGTCCTGCCCGCGGCGACGCCGCTCGAGCGCGACGACATCGCCGCCGGTGCCGGCGACTCCCGCTTGCGCGCCATGCCCCGAGCGGTGGCTCCCGTCGGCGAGGCCCGTGAGGAGTTCTGGATCTACGACCGGCTCGCCGAGCGTCTCGGCGCGGACTACTCCGAGGGACTCGACTCTCGGGCCTGGCTCGAGCGCATCTACGAGCAATGGCGGGGACAGAACCCCGAGGCGCCGCCGTTCGCCGAGTTCTGGAGCGACGGCGGGACCGCGCTGCCGCAACGCCCCTACCCAGACGGAGCCTTCGCCGCGTTCCGCGCCGATCCCCGGTCGCACCCGCTCGACACCCCCAGCGGTCTGATCGAGCTGTTCTCGTCGACTCTCCACGGGTTCGCGTTGTCGGACACGGCGGGGCACGCCCTGTGGATCGAGCTGGAGGCGCACCCGGACACCCCGTACGACCTGCACCTGCTGTGCAATCAGCCCTCCCACCGCCTGCACAGCCAGCTCGACATGGCCGCACCCAGTCGATCCACGAAGGTCGCCGGTCGCGAGCCGATCCGCCTGAGCAGAGCGGATGCCACAGCCCGGGGCCTCCAGGATGGAGATGTCGCGATCGTCCGCAGCGCGCAGGGAAGCCTGCTGGCCGGCGTTGTCGTCACGGACGCACTGCTCGCGGGTGTCGCCCAGATGCATACGGGATCGTGGTTCGATCCCAGCGCCCCGCACATCGCCGACTGCATCAACGGCAATGTCAACGTCCTCACGAAGGACGTGGGGACCTCGACGCTCACGCAGGCCTCCAGCGGGGCGCGCGTCGCGGTCTCGGTCGCGCGCTACGACGGTCCTGTCCCGTCGGTGCGGGCATACGAGCCACCGCGGCTCTCGGCTCGCCACGATCGGGGCGACGACACCCGGGGCTGACGGTCATCGAACGGCGGATTTCCGCCGTTGCAGTGCTCCCGGCCACGCGATGTCGCACCCCGGCCCTATCGTCGGCATCGTGGCATCCGCATCTTCCCCCTCCCCCGTCTCGATCGCCGTGCAGTTCGTCCTCACCGGCATCGTGTGGGGTTCGAGCTTCCTCTTCATCGCGATCGCGCTCACCGGCATGACGCCGGCGCAGGTCGCGGGCGGTCGTCTGCTGTTCGGTGCCCTCGCACTCGCGGCGATCGTGGCGATCCGCCGCGAGCACCTCCCCCGCAGCGTCCGCGTCTGGGGACACCTCTGCGTGCTCTCGGCGACGTTCTGCGTCGTGCCGTTCCTGCTCTTCGCCTGGGCCGAGCAGCACGTGTCGTCGGGCCTGGCCAGCATCTTCAACGCGACGACGCCGATCATGACGGCGATCATGGCGTGGGCGGTCTTCCGCGTCGAGAGCCTGAAGCTCGGCCAGCTCCTCGGGATCGCGATCGGGATCGCGGGCGTGATCGTCATCATCGCCCCCGGCGCGATCGCCGACGTCGGCGGCAGCACGATCGCGCAGCTCGCCCTGCTCGGCGCGACCGCGTGCTACGGCTTCAGCCTCGCCTACATGCGCCGGTTCCTCGGCGACACCGGCCTGTCGGGCATCGCGTTCGCGTTCGGCTACATCGGTCCGGCCGCGGCGTTCATGGTGCTCTTGTCACCGCTGATCCTCGCCGAACCGATGCACCTCACGCTCCCGGTCGTGGGGAGCATCATCGCCCTCGGCGTTCTCGGCACCGGCATCGCCTACGTCTGGAACCAGAACACCCTGCGCGCTTGGGGACCCACGCGCGCCTCGACCGTCACGTACATCACCCCCGTGGTCGGGGTGGCGCTCGGCATCCTGATCCTCGGCGAGCGCATCTCATGGAACGAGCCGGTGGGCGCCGCCGTCGTCTTCCTCGGGATCCTCCTCGTGCAGCAGCGCCTCCGTCTGTCGCGCCGCGCCCGGGTCTGACCGGCGGAGCCCGCGCCCGGGTACGACGATGGCCCCGGATGCCGAGCACCCGGGGCCATCGCGAGGATCACGCCTGCAGAGCGAACTGCAGGTCGAGCTCGATGGTGACGTCCTTGCCGACGAGGACGCCGCCGGTCTCGAGGGCGGCGTTCCAGGTGAGACCGAAGTCCTCACGGTTGATGACCGTCTTCGCGGTCGCGCCGGCCTTGTAGTTGCCCCACGGGTCGGTGCCGAAGCCGCCGAAGTCGATCGAGAAGGTGGCGGGCTTGCTGACGCCGCGGATGGTGAGCTCGCCGTCGACGAGGAAGTCGCCGTCTTCGACACGCACGCCGGTCGAGCGGAAGTCCATCGTCGGGTAGGTCTCGATGTCGAAGAACTCGGCCGAGCGCAGGTGCTGGTCGCGACCCTCGTCCTTGGTGTCCACCGAGGTGACGTCGACGGAGGCCTCGACGGTCGCCTCGAGGGGGTTCTCGGGGGCGACGAGCGTGGCGCTCTTCATGCCGAAGGTGCCGCGCACCTTGGAGATCATCATGTGACGGACGGTGAAGGTCACCTCGCTGTGCGAGGGGTCCAGCACCCAGGTGCCGGTCTTGTAGCCGGGGATGTCGAGGGTCGATGCGTCGGTCATGTCACTCCTAGAGGTCTGGGGAGCCGTATCGGCGTCCTGGGGGGAGGAAACTCCCATTCACACGAATGTATTCCACGATCCTGAAAAAAGACGAACCCGAGGGTGCCGCGGCTCCCTCGGGTTCGTGAACATCGTGTGTCGTCAGCCGACCTTGAGCAGGTCGATGATGAAGATCAGCGTCTTGCCGCCGAGGAAGTGGCCGCCCGCGGGACCGTAGGCCAGGTGCGGGGGGATGACGAGCTCGCGACGACCGCCGACCTTCATGCCCGGGATGCCGTCCTGCCAGCCCTGGATGAGGCCACGGAGGGGGAACTGGATGCTCTCGCCCCGGCCCCACGACGAGTCGAACTCTTCGCCGGACTCGTACTCGACACCGGCGTAGTGCACGGTGACGGTGTCGCCGGGCTTGGCCTCGTCACCGTCGCCGACGATGATGTCGCGGATGACGAGGTCGGAGGGGGCGGGGCCGCTGGGAGCGTCGAACTCCGGCTTGGTGCGATCAGTCATGAGTCCATCCAAGCATGCGCGGCGCGTGGCCGAACCCCCTGGACAAAGACTCAGCGCCCGGTGCCGCGGCGATGCCTGCGTGTCTACCGGGCGCTGAGTTGGCCTATCTCGATGGTGCTCTCGCTTCGGGGCGCTGTCAAGACCCCGCCACGACGCCACCCGCTCATCACGATGCCAGCAGCGCCGCCCGCGCCGCCGTCGTCCGCTCCAAGAGCTGACGCTCTGTGGCCACGGCATACGGGTCCCGACCCGAGAGCGCCCTCTGCCGTGCGGCCGCGAGGGCGGTGGCATCCCTGATGAAGCTCTTCATGATCGAGGATCGGTCACCCCGGAGCGTCCGCGACCACGCGAGGGCTGAGCGCCGCCCCGGCGCGGTGGCAAGCATGTCGACCTCCTGCGGGGTGAACCAGCCGGCGTCCGCGTACTCGCCGAGACGGGCGCGCGTGAGCCGCGACTCCTCACGACGAAGGAACAGGATGCCGACGATGAACGCCACGAACAACGGCACCTGCAGCGTGGCGTAGACCTCGAAGAAGTTGAAGAACGTGGCCGAGCCGTTCCACACCGCGTGCAGCACGATCGCGCCGATCAGGCCCGGGACGGCGTAGCCGAGAGCGGCACCGGTGCCGAGGGACCGCCGCGCGGCGAGCCCGAACGCGAACCCGGTGATGCTCGTGAACATGACGTGCGCGAACGGCGAGAGCACCGCCCGCAGGAAGAACGTGGTCGCGACCTCGCCGGGGCCTCCCTCGAGATAGCCGATCGCGAAGTACTGCACGTTCTCGGTCAACGCGAAGCCCGCACCGATGAGCGCGCCGTAGACGATGCCGTCGACCGGGCCGTCGAAGTACCGCCGGGCGAAGGCGTACAGCAGCAGGATGCCGAGCCCCTTCGCGATCTCCTCGACGATCGGCGCCTGCACGACCGAGCTCACGGCATCCGGCAGTCCTCCCGTGACGAGAGTCACCAGCAGATCGACGCCGAGCGCGATCGCCACCGCTGCGACCGCTCCCCACGCGGCCGCGAAGACCAAGAGGCGGCGCGGCTCGGGTTCCCACCGGTCGATGTAGCGGACCACGAACCAGACGACCACGAACGGGATGACCGCCAGGACGAGGCCGATGAAGGATGCCGCCGGCCCGAGGAACCGCGTGAAGTACAGCACCAACAGGGCCAGCACAGGTACCAGCAGCGCGGCGACGATCCACAGGGCGACGCCCCCGCCGCGCACCCTCGGCGGGGCGGCGGAGACGGCGACGGGCGGGGTCGTCGAGATGCGGGCCGGTTGCCCCGGGGACGGCTGCGAGAGCGGCGACGGGTAGCTCATGGGCACAGCCTAGGGGCCCGGAGAGCGGAGGATTCGAGGGTTGTGGAGGCGACCGACGCGAGGCGCCCGGTAGCGTGGAGGCATGCGTTTCGCCCACGTCCGTTCCCCGGAAGGGGCGGAATCCCCCCGTCTGGTCAGCGTCCACGCCGAGGAGTTCTCCTTCGTCGACGAGTTCTTCGCCGGTGCCCCGCGCACCCTGGAGCAGCTCATCGCGGGCGGCGATGAGCTGCTCGATCGGGTTCGGGATGCCGCGACCTCGGCGTCGCGGCATCCGTTGGCCGGCGTCTCCTTCGCGTCGGCGGTGCTCGCTCCCCCGTCGATCCTCGCGGTCGGACTCAACTACGCCGCTCACTCGGGAGAGCTGGGACTGAAGACCGACGCAGGCCCCACCGTGTTCGTGCTGTGGCCGAACTCCCTCACCGCTCACGAGGCGACGACGTCGTGGCCGCGCGCGCTCAGCGAGGCGGTCGACTACGAAGCCGAGCTCGGTGTGATCATCGGGCGGCCCGGGCGCGATGTGCCGGAGGCCGAAGCCCTCGACCACGTCTGGGGCTACACCGTGGTCAACGACATCACGGCGCGCAACATCCAGTTCTCCGAGGCGCAGTGGTCGCGCTGCAAGTCGTTCGACGGCTTCACCCCGACGGGTCCGTTCGTGGTGACGGCCGACGAGATCCCCGACCCGCAGGACCTCCACATCTGGACCGTCGTCGACGGCCACACGGTGCAGGATGCCAGCACCGGCCAGATGGTGCGGTCGGTGGCGACGCTCATCCACAAGCTGTCGGAGTCGGCGACCCTGCTCCCCGGAACCCTCATCTCGACGGGAAGCCCCGGTGGCGCCGGCTACTCGCGCGATCCGCAGATCTTCCTGCGCGACCGCTCGACCGTCACGGTCGGCATCGACGGCATCGGCGAGCTGACCACGCACTGCCGCATCCTGGGCTGACCGCGCCGGCCTCGCGCCCGCGCCTGCCCGGCACCCGGCGAGACTGCATCGCGCTGACAAGTCCATTGCACGCTGCAGCGGAGATGTCAGCGCGAAGCAGTCTCGGCGCTGCCGCGGCACCGGGCCGCGGCGCGCTCACTCCTCGACGACGCTGTCCGCGGCGCGGATGACGGGGATCGCCTGCGTGATCGGGTGCAGACCCGAAAGGCGCGCGGGCGACAGCTGCTTGGTCACCTCGTCGCGCGACATCAGCCCGGCCTCGACGACGAGGTCGGCGACGTTGCGGTGCGTCAGCAGAGCCGTCTTGGCCAGGGCCGCCGCGGCGGCGTAGCCGATGAACGGCGTGAGGGCGGTGACCACACCGACCGACGAGCCGACCATCGCGCCCAGTCGCTCACGGTTGGCCGTGATGCCGTCGACGCAGTTGACGCGGAGCGTCCACATCGCCTGTCGCATCCACGTGATCGACTGGTAGATCGAGTGCGCGATCACGGGCTCGAAGGCGTTGAGCTGCAGCTGGCCGCCCTCGACCGCCATCGTCACCGTCATGTCGGCTCCGACCACCGAGAACGCGACCTGGTTGACGACCTCGGGGATGACCGGGTTGACCTTGCCGGGCATGATGCTCGACCCCGCCTGCCGGGGCGGGAGGTTGATCTCGCCGAGACCCGCCTGGGGCCCGCTGGAGAGCAGGCGCAGGTCGTTGCAGATCTTCGAGAGCTTGATCGCGTTGCGCTTCAGCGATGACGAGAACGACATGAAGGCGCCGGTGTCGCTCGTGGACTCCACGAGGTCGGTCGCCGTCTCGAGGTCGAGGGCCGTGATCTCGCGGAGGTGCCGGAGGACCGCCTTGCCGTAGCCGGCGTGAGCGGTGATGCCCGTGCCGATGGCCGTGGCCCCCATGTTGATCTCGTAGAGGAGGTAGGCGTTCTCGGTGAGACGGCTGTAGTCCTCGCCGAGCGTCGTGGCGAAGCCGTGGAACTCCTGCCCCAACGTCATCGGCACGGCATCCTGCAACTGCGTCCGGCCGACCTTCAGGACGTCGTGGAACTCGTCAGCCTTGGCCAGGAACGACTGGCGCAGCAGCGCGAGCTCTTCGAGCAGGCTCTTCAGGGTCAGCGCCAGACCGATCTTGATCGCCGTCGGGTAGACGTCGTTCGTCGACTGGCTGCGGTTGGTGTCGTCGATCGGAGAGAGGAACGCGTAGTCGCCCTTCTCGCGTCCGGCCATCTCGAGCGCGATGTTGGTGATGACCTCGTTCGCGTTCATGTTCGTCGAGGTGCCTGCGCCGCCCTGGATGACGCCGACCGCGAACTCGTCGTGGAAGTCCCCGTCGATCACCCGCTGCGCGGCGCGGTCGATGAGATCGGCCTTCGCCGGGTCGAGGACGCCGATCTCGCGGTTGGCGCGGGCCGACGCCTGCTTCACCATCGCGAGGGCGCGCACGAGATCCGGGTAGACCGAGATGGGCCGCTTCGCAATCGGGAAGTTCTCCAGCGCGCGGGCGGTGTGGATGCCCCAATACGCGTCGGCGGGGATCTCGAGGGTTCCCAGGGAGTCGGTCTCGGTGCGGGTACGCGTCGTTGCGTCCAGGGTCATGTGTCGTCCTTGTGGGGTCACGTGAAAGGGATGCCACGAGCCTAACCACCGAGACGGCGAGCGCCGTTCGACGCGGCGGCCTGTCTCGATGCCCGGACCGTCCGCGGTGTCGGTTGCGAGCGTGGCACTCGGTCGCGGCGGTCGCGGCGCTCCGCGCTGCCGCGCGGCGTGGCAGCCGGCACGGCGCGCAGGCGTGGTCGGCGTCGCACTCAGCGCTTGCGCGAGAACGCCTCGAGGCGCCCCTCGGGGGTGAGCGCCGCCATCTCTTCGACCCACGCAGGGGTGAAGTACCCCGACGTATCGGCGTCGACCACCGGGACGACGGCGTGCGTGATCGTGTCGTCCCAGACTTGCACGAGGTGGAACGACTGACCGGCATCCATTCCGTTGACCTCGTCGGCGGGGCGGGCGAGGTCCATGGTGTAGCAGGAGGCCGCGGCGACGCTCACGGGCACGCCCGCGAACGTCCCGGAGGTCGAGTAGTGCAGGTGGCCCGCGAGGATCGCGCGCACGTCGCTCCCCGCGATCGCGGCGGCGAGTCCCGGCTGATCGCGGAGCTCCAGGATGTCGAAGAACGGGATGTGCGTGGGCAGCGGCGGGTGGTGCAGCGCGAGGATCGTCCCGAGCGGAGCGGGCGTCGCGAGCTCGTCGCGCAGCCACTGCAGCTGCGCGGCGTCGAGGTCGCCGTGGTGCCAACCGGGGACGGTCGAGTCCAGGGCGATGATCCGCAGCCCGTCGAGGTCCCACACGCCGGTCACCGGCTCGAGCGACGGACTCTCGTCGAGCAACTCCGCGCGGAGGGCGGGGCGTTCGTCGTGGTTGCCCGCGACCCAGATGATCGGTGCGCCCAGACGAGCGGCCCACGGCTCGACGGCCTCTCGCAGGGCCCGGTAGGCCTCGGGTTCGCCGAGGTCGGTGAGATCCCCCGTGAACACGATCGCGTCGGGTCGGACGCCGGTGGACTCCGCGGCATCCAGGGTCCGGCGAAGATTCGCCGCGGTGTCGTACCTCTCGCCGAGCAGGCGATCTCCACCCAGCAGGTGGGTGTCGCTGAGGTGGAGGATCACGCGCCGCGCGGGCGCGTGCTGACCGAACTGCACGGATGCCATGAGGTCAGCCTAGGAGAGGCCTCCGACACGCGGCCGGTGGCCGGACCGTCAGTGGTTGAACAGGATGAGGAGCAGGGCGCCGAGGACGGCCGCCGCGCACACGCCGAAGCACGCATAAGCGCCGACGAGCGCGAGAAGCTTCTGCCCGTCACTGAGCGGGTTGCGCGCCGCGGCCTTGGCCGCCGCCTTCTCGGCGCGGCGCCGCTGCTTGTCGGTGACCACGGTGATGGCATCCGTGAATTCGGCGGGTGCGACCAGGGGCGGGCGTCCCCCGCGCACGAGCAGACGGAGTCCGAGGGCGTAGAAGGTCACGACGATCGAGGCGCCGATGATCGCGGCGATGAAGACGTGGAGGAAGGCTTCCCAGTCGATGGTCACGCGTCGTCCTTCCCGGAGCGCTCGAGACGGCGTTGGCGACGCGTCGGGCCGGGCTTGCGCGGAACCTTCACGGCGGCGCCCGAGTCGGCGACCTCGCTCATCGCGTTGGCCGAGGTGACCGAGTCGCGGCGCGAGCGGAGGAAGAGTCCGAGGATGATCACGACGGCGATCACCGCGTCGACCGCGACGCCCCAGCCACCCAGCCAGACGACGATGAGGGCGGCGGCGGCGCCGACGGCACCCGCCGCGGGAAGGGTGAGCACCCAGCCGATCATGATGCGGCCGACCATGTTCCAGCGGACCGTGGATCCGCGGCGGCCGAGACCTGAGCCGATGACGGAGCCGGACGCGACCTGGGTGGTCGAGAGCGCGAACCCCAGGGCACTGGATGCCAGGATCGTGGCCGCCGTCGATGTCTCCGCCGAGAAGCCCTGGGCCGGCTTGACGTCGGTCAGCCCCTTGCCGAGGGTGCGGATGATGCGCCAACCGCCCATGTAGGTGCCGAGGGCGATGGTGATCGCGCACGCGAGGACCACCCAGATGTGCGGATCCGGGTCGGATGCCGACTGCCAGCCGACCGTGATCAGCGCGAGGGTGATGACGCCCATCGTCTTCTGCGCGTCGTTGGTGCCGTGCGCGAGCGCGACGAGCGAGGAGGTGAAGATCTGCCCCCAGCGGAACCCGTCACGGCCATCGGCCTTCGTGTCATACCGGCGCGTGACGCCGTAGGCGATCTTGGTGACCGTGAACGCGATGATCCCCGCCGTCAGCGGTGCGATCAGGGCGGGGAGGATGACCTTGCTGAGCACCACGCCGGTGTCGATCGCCGTGACGCCGACGCCCACGAGGGTCGCACCGATCAGACCGCCGAACAGCGCGTGCGACGAGCTGGAGGGGAGCCCCAGCAACCACGTGAGCATGTTCCACGTGATCGCGCCGATCAGGCCCGCGAAGATGATCGGCGGGAAGATGTCGGGCGACAGCTGATCCTCTCGGATCATGCCCCCGGAGATCGTCTTCGCGACCTCGGTCGACAGGAAGGCCCCGACCAGGTTCAGGCAGGCCGCGAGGAGGACGGCGACTTTCGGCTTCAGCGCACCGGTGGCGATGGGCGTGGCCATCGCGTTCGCGGTGTCGTGGAATCCGTTGGTGAAATCGAAGAACAGTGCCAGGCCGATGACCAGCACGATGACGAGGGCTGCGCTCTCCACCGTTCGCTTTCCGTGAGGAGGAAGAAGGGATGCCGACGGGATCGGCGCGACGAACGAAGAGTTCACCTGGAGTTCGACACCCGTTCACCGAGGTCGCGTGGAAATCATGTCATCGGCGGCCACGGCGGTCAAACCCGATGCGTCGAGGCCGCGGCATCCGGAGGTTCTTCCCGGCGGGGGAATGACCGGGCTCACCGTCGGTGGGGCCGACTAGCGTGGAGGGGTGACCGATATCGACGTTTCGTCCGTTCCGCCCGTCGCCGCCCGCCGTCCCGTCGCCCGTTCGCATCATGGTGACACGTTCGACGATCCCTACGAGTGGTTGCGCGCGAAGGACGACGCCGAGGTCGTCGCCCACCTCGAGACCGAGAACGCTTACACCGAAGCGCGCACCGCGCACCTGGCATCCCTCCGAGACGAGATCTTCGGCGAGATCAAGGGGCGCACGCTCGAGACCGACCTGTCCGTCCCCGTGCGTCGGGGCGAGTGGTGGTACTACGGGCGCACCGTGGCCGGCGCCCAGTACGGCATCCAGTGCCGCGCTCCCCTGGCCTCGCCCGACGACTGGACCCCGCCGCAGCTCTCGCCCGACGAGCCCGTGCCCGGCGAGCAGGTGCTGTTCGACGGCAACGTCGAGGCCGAGGGCACCGACTTCTTCTCGCTCGGCAGCTTCGAGATCTCGAACGACGGGACGCGCATGCTGTACGGCATCGACGTCGCCGGCGACGAGCGGTACACCGTGCGCGTGCGCGATCTGACGACGGGCGAGACGCTCCCCGACGAGATCCCCGGCACCTTCTCAGGCGCGACGTTCTCGCCCGATGGACGTTTCATCGTCTACACCACCGTCGACGACGCGTGGCGCCCCGACACCGTCTGGCTCCACGAGATCGGTACGGCGGTGGATGCCGACGAGAAGCTGTTCCATGAGCCCGACGAGCGGTACTGGGTCGGTGCCGACTTCACCCGCAGCGACCGGTACCTCGTCATCGGCGTGGGGTCGTCCATCACGTCGGAGGACCGCCTGATCGACGCGGACGACCTGCGCGGCGAGGCGCGCGTCGTCTGGCCGCGGCGCGAGGGCGTCGAGTACTCCGTCGATCACGCGGTCGTCGAGGGCGAGGACGTGCTGTTCATCCTCCACAACGACGACGCGCTCGATTTCGAGCTCGTCCGGGTCTCGGCATCCGATCCCGAAGGCCCGCGCGAGATCGTGGTTCCGCATCGCGGGGGCCAGCGCCTGCTCGGCGTCGACACCTTCCGCGACTGGGGCATCATCGCCTACCGGCGCGACGGGCTCGCCCGCCTCGCGATGCTCTCGTACGCCGACGGAGCGGTCGACGAGATCACGTTCGACGAGCCGCTCTACAGCGTCGGGACCGGGGGCAACCCCGAGTGGGCGCCCCCCGTCCTGCGGGTGGGATACGGCTCGTTCGTCACCCCCGGGACCGTGTACGACTACGTCATCGAGACCGGCGAGCTGCTCCTGCGCAAGCGCCAGCCGGTGCTCGGTGACTTCGACCCGGCGGACTACGGCCAGGCGCGTGTCTGGGCCCCCGCCGAGGACGGCACGCAGGTGCCCGTGTCGCTCGTGTGGAAGCGCTCGTTCGGCGAGCCCGGCTCCTCGCCGCGGCCGGTGCACCTTTACGGGTACGGCTCGTACGAGCACTCGATCGAGCCCGGCTTCTCGGTGCCGCGCCTGTCGCTTCTCGACCGCGGTGTGATCTTCGCCGTCGCGCACGTGCGCGGCGGGGGCGAGATGGGGCGCCAGTGGTACGAAGACGGAAAGCTCCTCGCCAAGCGCAACACGTTCACCGACTTCGTCGCCGCGGGGCGCCACCTGGTGGCCGAGGGGTACACGACCCCCGACCGCATCGTCGCCGAGGGCGGCAGCGCCGGCGGGCTGCTCATGGGCGCCGTGGCGAACCTCGCCCCCGAGCTGTTCGCCGGGATCCTCGCGGACGTGCCGTTCGTCGATGCGCTGACCACGATCCTCGACCCTTCCCTGCCGCTGACGGTGATCGAGTGGGACGAGTGGGGCGACCCGCTGCACAACGCCGATGTGTACGCGTACATGAAGTCGTACTCGCCGTACGAAAATGTGCGCGCGGGCGTGGAGTACCCGCGGATCCTCGCGGTCACGTCGTTGAACGACACTCGCGTGCTCTACGTCGAGCCCGCGAAGTGGGTCGCGCGGCTTCGCGAGGTCGGTGCCGACGCCCTGCTGAAGTGCGAGATGGTCGCCGGGCACGGCGGCGTCAGCGGCCGGTACAACGCCTGGCGCGAGCGCGCGTTCGAGCTGGCGTGGCTGCTGGATGTGCTGGGGGTGGCGGAGTAGCGGGGCCGGCTGAGGAGGTCGGGGGCGCGGGGCGGCTGGCGGCCGCGGATGGCGGCCGCTATGTCCCACTTATGGCGGTGTACGTCCCAGTTATGGCTGGTTGGAGACGCCCTAACCGGCCATAAGTGGGACGAGGGGTCACTGGCCGGGACGCCATCCCGCTCTGAGCAATGCGGCGCGCGCGAGACCGACGGCGGCGGCACCGTCGCCTCGGAGGTGATGGTTCAAGATGCGCACATGGTCCCAGCCCGCGTCCCGGATCGCTGCCCAGCGATCCGCGTCGCGAGCGAATTGCCGCGCATCTTCGGCGTGCACCCGCCCGTCGTACTCGACGGCGACGCGCCACGCCTCGAAGGCGAGGTCGACCTCCGCGACGAATTCCCCGCGCACCGAGAAAATGTCGATGTTCACGTCCGGTTCTGGCAACCCGTGGCGCGTGAGGAGCAGGCGCAGATGAGTCTCCCGGGGTGACCTCACGCCCGGTCGGGCGAGGGCGAGTGCCCGCCGCAGGACACCGCCCCTGACATCGCCCATGAGAGAGATCTCGGCATCCAGGTCCGCAACGGAGGCGATCGGGTGTCGGCCGGCCAGGAGCGCGTCGGCTCCCGCGACCAAATCGTCGAGCGGCCACAACCTCCCGCACTGTCGCCACGCGCGCACGGCGTTCTCGATCGGCATCCCCTCGGGCCCCGTTTCAGTGGCCGGCTCGCGAGTCTGCAGCCGGTGACCGACGACACCCCGAGTGCGAGGCTCACGGGCGGGACGGTGCGCCGAGACATGCAGGCGCGGCATATAGGGCCACTCCGGCGTGCTGAGCCCCCGAAGCACGAACACCGTCTCGTGGCTGAAGAACTGCCCCTCCGCGAGTCGGGGCGCGTAGGCCCGGCATCGCTCGAAGATGCTGTCGTCGTCGCCGAGCGACCGTGAGCGCACGCCGTGGAAGGGGGCGACGAGGTCGGAGGCACGGAGGCGGGTCCTGCTCGCGCCCCTTCTGACGGCTTCCGCGACGTGGAATCGGTCGGGCAAGGCCTCCGGGAGGGAGTGGCGTCGAGTCATGCTCCAGGATCCCGACCGACCGTCCGGACGGCCGCGTTGTCCACAGCCTTGGGCGCCTGATCTGCAACTGTGGAGGAGGCACCCCATCTCCCGCCGACCAGAGAATGTCCCACTTATTGCTGGTGAGAAGTGCACCGACCGACCACAAGTGGGACACGCACCGCCATAAGTGGGACAAGGGCGCGGGAACGCGGCGCACGCTGGCTCCGCCGGCTCGCGCACGCGCCCGCGCCGCGCGAACACTCAACACAGCGCGCACAGGACCAGCGCTACGCCCGGGAACTACGCTGCACGCGCCCAGCGCACGCAGCGACGCCCCGCCCGCGCAAGCGGAACGGGGCGTCGAAGCGGAACGCTCAGCCGAACAGGGCGGCGGCCTCCTCGTAGCGGTACAGCGGCACGCTGTTGAGCTCGCCGAGGGCGTCCGCGAAGGGAACCCGAACGATGTCGGTGCCGCGCATCGCGACCATCTGGCCCCAGGCGCCCTCGTGCAGGGCGTCGGCGGCGTGGAGTCCGAGGCGCGTCGCGAGGACGCGGTCGAACGCCGACGGCGAGCCGCCGCGCTGGATGTGGCCGAGGACCGTCGAGCGGGTCTCGATTCCGGTGAGACGCTCGATCTCGGGGGCGAGAAGCTCGCCGATGCCGCCGAGGCGGGGACGGTTGAACGCGTCGAGGCCCTTGTCGCTGAAGGCCTCGTCCATGCCCGTGAGCTTGAAGCCCTCGGAGACGACGACCAGAGGCGCGCGACCGCGGTCGTGGGCGCGGGTGACCTGCTCGACGATCTCGTCGATCGACATCGGCACCTCGGGGATGCAGATGACGTGCGCGCCCGCGGCGATACCCGCGTGCAGCGCGATCCAGCCGACGTGGCGGCCCATGACCTCGGCCACCATGCAGCGCTGGTGCGAGTCGCCGGTGGTGCGGAGGCGGTCCATGGCATCCGTCGCGATGTTGACGGCGGTGTCGAAACCGAAGGAGTAGTCGGTGGCGCGCAGGTCGTTGTCGATCGTCTTGGGGACGCCGAGGACATTGATGCCGTCCTTCGACAGGCGATCCGCAGCGGCGAGGGTGCCCTCGCCGCCGATGGCCAGGATGCCGTCGAGCCGGTGCCCGTACATCGTCTTGGAGATGTTCTCGGCACCGCCGCGCACGCCCTCGTAGGGGTTCGTACGGCTCGTGCCGAGGATGGTGCCGCCCACCTTGGACAGCCCCTTCACCTCGTGGCGCGTGAGGGGGAAGAAATCGCCGTCGACGACGCCGCGCCATCCGTCGCGGATGCCGACGAACTCGATGTCGTAGTTGGTCGTGCCCTTCAGCACGACGCCACGGATGACCGCGTTGAGACCGGGGCAGTCGCCGCCGCTGGTCAGGATGCCGATCTTCATGGGCAAAGTCCTCAAGTGCTGTGGTTCGGGTGGAGGGTCGGCGCCGTTGCCGTCTTCGACCCTATCGCCGCGGGCGGGAACGGTGCCACACGGCGAGTCCGGATGCCGACGCCGGGGCCGTCCCGCCCCCGTCCGAAGGGCACGAACGAACCGTCAGGCGACGCGCCAGACCGGGCCGTCGCACACCCACTCCTCCTCCGGCGCCGACGAATCGACCGGGGTGAACCAGAACGTCTCATCCGGCGCCCACCCGGCCACGGTGCTGGCACCGAGATCACCGAGTTCGATGACCCGACCCGCCGTGGCGAGGTATCCGCTCACGCTCAGATGAACCCCCGCGGCTTCCCGAGCGACGGCCACCCAGTCGGGTTGGATCCACATGCCGTCACGCCCCGTCGCCCACTCCCAGACGTTGCGTCGACTCGCGGTCAGGGGGAACGGATGCCGCCGGCATAGCGCCGCCCACGCCTCGGGGCCATCGATCTCGATGACCTCGCCGTCCGGTGCCACGATGGGCTGAACGTGCGCGGACGTCCATCCCAGGGAGTCTTCGACGAGCGTGAGACCGACCGGTCCCGCGTCGCCGCGCACACGCGTCGAGCGGGGTAGACGCGAGGCGGGAGTCGACCACCACGAACCGGAGAGGCGGACGTTGTCGAGCTGCTGCGCGAAAGCGATCTCTTCTGCGACCTGCTCGGTGCGCCACTGCGCGGAGATGTCTTCGGGGGCGTCCGTCGACGCGGGGTAGTTCTCCCAGCGCACCATCGCCTGCGCGTTCCGCTCGACCCCGCTCTCCCACCACTCGATTCCCGCAGTGCGGGCCACCGCCGCCGCGACCCTCTCGAGCACCGGACGCAGCTCTTCGGCCTGGGCCAGCACGTCCTCGCCGGAGGGCGGCTGCCAGTACGCGGCGAGGTCGACGGCGATGGACAGCGCCTCGAAGAGCAGCGCGTCCGTCAGCTCGGGCATCGCGACCCGCGCGAGCGCGGCTGCGGCTTCGGCGGGAGACACCTCGGGCTCGGTGAACGATGATGAATCGCCCCCGATGGCGAGGAGGGTCCCCGGGTTCTCGGCGAGCGCTCGCGCGGCCCATGTCGCGGCCCACGTCGCGTCGCGCACCTCCGGCCCGTCGGGGGCGAGCCGCAGGACCTCCAGGCACAGGCGGCGTCCGCGCGGTCCCACGAGCAGAGTGTCGGCGCTGAGGGGCATGTCCTGACCCTAGCGAGGGCGGCGGACATCGAGGCCGGCTCCGTTCGGCAGGCCGCTGAGGGCTCCGGGAGCGGGCCCGACGAGCGCGGGGACGGCACAGGACCGGCCCCTTCGACACGCTCAGGGACCTGCACCGCACCACCCCGACCCCTTCGACAAGCTCAGGGACCTGTCCGACGCCCCTTCGACACGCTCAGGAACCTGTCCGACGCCCCTTCGACGAGCTCAGGGACCAGCGCGACACCCCTTCGACACGCTCAGGGACCTGCGCGCGCGGTGAGACGCACGAACGCCCCGAAGTCGAAACCCCGGGGCGTTCGAGAAGCGACGACTCAGGCCGCGCCGAGCGCCTGACGCAGCAGGTGCATGAGCGCCGAGAGCTGCACCGAGTCGCTGGAGCCGGGCTCGATGGCCTGGCCGTCGAGGGCACGGGCGGCGAGCCCTTCCTTCGAGTCGATGAGCTCGGCGATCTTCGTGTCGATCGTGTGCGCGGCGATGATGCGCCACGCGGTGACGGGCTCTTCCTGGCCGATGCGGTGCACGCGGTCGATCGCCTGCGTCTGCTCGGCGGCGGTCCACGATAGCTCGGCGAGCACGACGTTGGAGGCGGCCTGCATGTTCAGACCGACGCCGGCGGCGGTGAGCGAACACACCGCGATCCCGACGTCCGGGTCGCTGTTGAACGCGTCGATGGCGGCCTGGCGGGCGGTGGAGGTCTGCTCTCCGCGGACCGACACCGCCTTCAGCCCGGATGCCTTGAAGTGTGCCTCCGCGGCATCCATCACGTCGATGTGCTTGGCGAAGAACACGACCTTGCCGACCGAGCGCTGCAGCTGCACGGCGTAGTCGGCGGCGAGGTGCGCCTTGGCCTGACCGATGCGGCGGACCATCGTGAAGACGTTCTCGCTGCCGGAGCCGGCGGCCTTGGACTCCTCGAGCTCGCCGTGCGCCACGAGACGCACGATGTCGTCGTCGATCTCGCCGGGCGCGAGGCCCCGGTCACCGCGCGCCTCGAGGATGCGACGGTACTTCGCCGCGAGCCGCGCGCCGAGTTCGCGCTCGGCCTGGCGAATCGAGCGACCGTACTCGTCGTCGAGCTCGACGGGGAGGTCCGCGACGAGCTTGTCGGGCAGATCGGCGGCGACGTCTTTCTTCTTGCGCCGCACGATGCCCATCGAGATGACGGCCTCGCGCGCCTCGGGGTAGAACGCCTTGTCGGCGGGGGTCAGGCCCGTGGCATCCAGTTTCTCCATCAGTTCGGGGCCGGGCTTCTCGCCGTTGGTCCAGCCGAGGAAACGCCAGATCGCGTCGAAGTCCTCGACGTCGTTGATCAGCGGGGTACCGGTGAGCGCCAGCAGGAGCGGGTCGCGCGTCTGCTGGCGGACACGGGATGCCAGAGCCAGCACGTTCTGCGAGCGCTGCGACGTAAGGTTCTTGATGAAGTGCGCCTCATCGACCACGATGCCCTTCAGGCCGATCGACGACAGCCACGAGAGGTGACGATCGAGGATCTCGTAGTTGACGATGAAGACGTCGGCGAAGGCGTCGATGTCGGCTCCACCCCCGGAGATGACGGTCGCGCGGCGCTGCGGCGTCCAGCGCTGCACCTCGCGCGCCCAGTTCATCTTCACGACGTTCGGCACGACGACCAGCAGCGGGTATGCGTCGGCGACGGATGCCGCGAGCACCGACTCGGCCGTCTTGCCGAGGCCCGGCTCGTCGGCGAGGAGGAACTCACGATGCCCGAGGCGTACCGCCTCGAGGAAGCGCGACTGGTGCGGCATGACCTCGAGTCCGCGCGGCGAGAGCCGGTCGAAATCGGGGACGGGCGGCAGCTCCATGCTCGCGGCCGACCCGCCGGCGCCGGTCTCGAACGCCTTGTAGAGCGGACCCATGAGCTCCCAGCCGTCGAGGCGGCGGCGCGGGGCATCGCCGGTCGAACGCGGGGTGAGGTCGGGGGCGAGGAAGGGGTTCGCCATCTGACGCGCCTCGATGGAGGGCGGGATGACCTGCTTCTCGGCGAGAGCCGCGGGCACGACCGGGGCGATCTTGGGCGCGTTGTCGGTGATGATGAGCTCGTCGGGCGGCAGCTCGGCACCCGACTCCAGCAGCCAGTCGCGACGCATGCGCCGGGCCACGGGCGACGTGGCCGCATCGACCTCGAGCAGCTGGATGAGCGAGGTGTCGCGCGCGGCGGTCTTGGCGAGGATCGTCGCCACCCCGTCGAGGCGCTTCAGCAGCTCGGCCCGAGCGGCGTCGGTGATCTCGGTGTCGGCCTTGACCCGGGCGCGCTCCTCGCGCACGAGGAAGGCGATCACCTGGAACTTGACGCGGTTCGTGGGCCCGAGCTTGCCGCGCTGGGCTTTGGCCTCGACCTCGCGCACCTTGCGGGCGAGGATCGGGATGACGGGGGCTTCGTCGTCGCGTCGCGAAGACGTGGTCTTTCTGCGCCGCTGGCTCGAGCCTCGGGACGCGGTTGCCGTGGTCGGCATGCTCCTCCTGAGCGTGTCGTCCGGACACCTGTCCGGAACGTTCCGGCGCGAGGCCGGCGGATCGGTGACCCCGGAGAACATCGCGCGGCACGCCGCCTGAGCGGCGGTACCGGCGACCCGCGACGCGTCTACACCGGAACGGCTCGCGAGACAGCGGGTGACGGGGTCGAGATCATTCTAGCGTCCGCAGCGGCGGATCGCGTGAGCTGTGCACAACTCGGCGCCGCGCGGCCGCCGGTCGCGCGGTCCCAGACGCGCTTTCGGGGCGCGTTCGCGCGTTCGGGGCGGGAAACATCCGCCCCAAACGTCGGAACGCGCCCCAAACCGACGGGGAGGCCTGCCTCGGCGACGACGTCAGACCGCGCGCCGCAGCCGCAGGCTGTTCAGCACCACGAACACACTCGAGAACGCCATCGCTGCTCCGGCGATCATCGGGTTGAGCAGTCCCAGGGCGGCGAGCGGGAGCGCCGCGACGTTGTACGCGAACGCCCAGAACAGGTTGCCGCGGATGATGCGCATCGTCCGCCGGCTCAGCGCGACAGCGGTGACGATCCCCCGCGGGTCATCGCGCATCAGAGCGATATCGCTCGCGTGGAGGGCGGCATCCGTCCCTCCGCCCATGGCGATCCCGAGATCCGCGGATGCCAGAGCGGCGGCGTCGTTGACCCCGTCACCGACCATGGCGACCGTGCGCCCCTCGGCACGCAGCGCCGCGATCTCGTCGACCTTCCCCTCCGGAAGGACTCCCGCGCGTACCCGCTCGATACCGAGCTCGGCGGCGACGGCCCGCGCGATCCGGCGGTTGTCACCGGTCAGCAGCACGGGCTCCAGGCCCATCGCGCGCAGGCGCGCCACCGCCTCGGCGCTCTCGGGGCGTACGGTGTCGGCGATCTCGATCACGGCACGGGCGCGCATCGCGCCGTCGGCGTCCGCCCACCCCACGACCACGACCGTGCCGCGTTCTTCGCCCTCCTCGACCGCCGTGGCCAGGTCGGGCGCCAGCGGGACCCCGCGCTCGACGATCCACGCCGGGCGACCCGCGAAGACGCGCACACCATCGACCGTGCCGATCACCCCTCGCCCCGCGATCGCCTCGAGGTCGGCGGCGGTCGGACCCTCCCCCGCTGCCGCGACGATCGCGGCGGCGACCGGGTGCTCCGACCCCCGTTCGACGGCGGCTGCTCGGGCGAGGACGTCCGTCGCATCCTCCCCCTCGGCGGGGACCACGTTCGCGACGCTCATGCGCCCGCTCGTAAGGGTTCCCGTCTTGTCGAGCACGATCGTGTCGATGCGCTCGGCGGACTCGAGAGCCTCCGGCCCGGTCACGAGCACCCCCAGCTGGGCACCGCGACCGGTTCCGACGAGGATCGCAATCGGAGTGGCGAGCCCGAGAGCACACGGGCAGGCGATGATCAGGACGGCCACCGCGGCGGTGAACCCGGCCGCGAGCGGCTGCCCGGCGATGATCCACGCCACGAGGGTCAGCGCGGCGAGCACGATGACGACGGGCACGAAGACGCCCGAGATGCGGTCGGCCAGACGCTGCACCCGGCTCTTGCCGAGCTGCGCGTCTTCGACGAGCCGCGCGATGCGGGCGAGCCGGGTCTCTTCGCCGACCCCGGTGGCCCGCACCGTGAGTCGGCCTCCCGCGGCGATCGTGCCGCCGGTCACCTGGGACCCCGCGTTCACTTCGACCGGGACGGACTCCCCCGTGAGCATGCTCTCGTCGACCGACGCGTGGCCGTCCACGACCACGCCGTCGGTGGCGACGACGCTGCCCGGGCGGACGACGAACACGTCCCCCACCGTCAGCTCGTCGACGGGGATGCGACGCCCGTCCGCCAGCTCCGCCTCTCGGGCACCGAGGTCGAGCAAAGCGCGCAGCGCCGCCCCCGCGCGGCGGGTCGAGCGCTGCTCGATGAAGCGACCGAGCAGCAGGAGCACGGTGACGGCCGCGGCCACCTCGAAGTAGACCACCGCGCTGGCGTCGTGCACGGGCCCGAAGAGCATGACCTCGTGCCGGATGCCGATGCGCCCGGCGTTTCCGAAGACGAGCGCCCACACGCTCCAGAGGTAAGCCGCGAAGGTGCCGAGCGTGATGAGCGTGTCCATCGTCGCGGCACCGTGGCGCGCGTTGCGCAGGGTCGCACGGTGGAACGGCCAGCCACCCCACAGCACCACCGGCGTCGTCAGGGCGAGCGAGACCCACTGCCACCCCGGGAACTGCCACGCCGGCACCATGCCGAGGGCGACGACCGGGATCGCGAGAGCGGCCGAGACGAGCAGGCGGGTGCGCAGCGGCGTCGCCCCGGGCGCGTCGGCGGTGTCGTGGACGTGTCCGCCGTGGTTCTCGCCAGCGTGGTCACCGGCGCCGACGCCCTGGTCGTGGGCGCCCTGGTCGTGGGCGCCCTGGTCGTGGGCGCGCTGCTCGTGAGCGCCGTCGTGGTGAGCGCCGTGGTCATCCGGTTCGAGGCCGTCGCCGGTGAGGGCGTCGACCGGGCCGCCCGGCGCGGGAACCTCGATCGGGGTCTCGCCCCTCGGCCGCACCGAGATGGCGTAACGCGAAACGCCCCGCGTCCGCACGGTGGCGTCGTACCCGGCGGATCGCACCGCCTCGACGAGGGCCGTGGTGTCGAGCCCGGCCGGATACTGCACCCGCGCCGTCTCCGTCGCGAGGTTCACCGCCGCCCGCACGCCCTCGACGCGCCCCAGACGCTTCTCCACCCGGGCGACGCAGCTCGCGCATGTCATGCCCTCGATGTCGAGCACGGCCTCGGCGACGCCGTCGCCGGACGCCGTGGCATCCCTCGTCCCGTCCATGGTTCCTCCTCGGGTCTCCCCGTCGAGAACAGGATACCCCCTGGGGGTATTCCGAGGTCGGGACGAAAATCGAATCCCCGTGGCGCTCGCGACCCTACGCTGGATGAGTGAGCGACGCGATGACGAAGGAGCAGCGGGTGGTGCTCACCGTCGCCGTGCTCGCGTCCTTCGTGTCGTTCCTCGACGGCACGGTCGTCAACGTCGCCCTCCCCGCGATCGCGCGCGACCTGGGCGGGGGCCTCAGTACCCAGCAGTGGGTCGTCGACGCGTATCTCGTGACGCTCGGCGCCTTCATCCTCGTCGCGGGTTCGCTCAGCGACGTCCTCGGGCGCGTCCTCGTCCTGCGCATCGGCCTGATCGGGTTCGCGGTGACCTCCGTCGCGATCGCGGCGGCCCCGACGCCTGAGTTCCTCATCATCGCGAGAGCGCTGCAGGGCGTCGCGGGGGCCCTGCTCGTCCCGAGCTCCCTCGCGCTCATCACCTCGACCTTCCGCGGGGCGGCCCAGTCGCGCGCGATCGGCATCTGGACGGGAGCGACCACGATCGCGATGCTCGCGGGGCCGCTCGTCGGGGGTCTCTTCGTCGACACGCTGTCGTGGCGTCTGGTGTTCCTGGTGAACGTTCTGCCGATCGGGGTGACGATGTGGCTGCTGGTGCGCTTGGGCCACGCCGACCATCGCCGCCCGGGAGCCCGGGTCGATATCCTCGGCGCGGTCCTGTGCGCGGCGGGACTGGGCGGCATCGTCTTCGCGCTCATCGAACAGCCGAACCTCGGGTGGGCATCCCCGGTGATCTGGATGCCGGGAGTGCTCGGCATCCTGTCGTTCGCGGGGTTCCTCGTGCGCCAACGTCTCGCCCGACAGCCGATGATGCCGCTGGGTCTGTTCCGCTCGCGGAACTTCTGGGCGGGGAACCTCGCGACCGTGTTCATCTACGCGGCGCTGTCGTTGAACGGCTTCGTGGTGAGCGTCTACCTGCAGCAGGGGGCGGGATTGTCCGCGACCCTGGCAGGCCTCGCATCGCTGCCGAGCACGATCCTGATGATCCTGCTGAGTTCGCGCATGGGAGCCCTGGCCGGAAAGTACGGCCCACGGCTGTTCATGACCCTGGGGCCTCTCGTCATGGCGGTGGGAGCGCTGCTGTTGCTCAACGTCCGCTCCGACTTCGACTACTGGACGCAGGTCCTGCCGGGCATCGTCGTCTGGGGCCTCGGGCTCACCGCGACCGTGTCGCCCCTCACGGCCGCCGTCCTCGGCGCGATCGAGAGCGAGCGCTCGGGGATCGCTTCCGCGGTGAACAACGCCGTCTCGCGCGTGGCCGGGCTGCTCGCGATCGCCGCGGTCTCGGCCGTGGTCGGCGGGTCGCTCGACTTGGAGGGATTCCACCGGGCCGCGATCTTCGCCGCCGTGCTGATGCTGTCGGGGGCTGCGGCGTCGTTTCTCGGCATCCGGAATCACCTGTCGCGCCGCGACTGACGCGCCCGCCGCGGGTCAGCGCAGGATCGCGCGCGTGCGCTCGACGTCGTCGGCCATCTGGACGAGCAGGGCGTCGATGCCGTCGAACGCGGTCATCCCGCGCACGCGCTCGACGAAGCGCACCTCGACGTGGTGCCCGTACAGATCGAGGTCGGTCTCGTCGAGCACGTACGCCTCGACCTGACGGGCGTGCACGTCGTCGAAGGTCGGGTTGGTCCCGACGCTGATCGCGGCCGGATAACTGATGCGGCGCCCGCTCTCGACGTCGACGAGCCACCCGGCGTAGACGCCGTCGGCGGGGACGAAGCCCTCGAGGTCGGGCGACAGGTTCGCGGTCGGATACCCCAGCTCCCGCCCGCGCTTCAGCCCGTGCACGACCTCGCCCCAGACCGAGGGAGCGCGCCCGAGCAGGCGCGCGGCCGTGGTCACGTCGCCCGCCGAGAGGGCCTCGCGGATCCACGTCGACGACACGCGCCGGTCGGCGTGCACCGCGCGGACGTCGTCGACCACGTCGACGCGGAAGCCGTGCGCGGCTCCCATCCGCGTCAGCAGGTCAGGGTCACCGGCGCCGCCCGCGCCGAAACGGAAATCGCGCCCCACGAGCACCGTGCGAGCCTTCAGCGCGTCGACGATCACGCGACGCGCGAACTCTTCGGCGGGGATCGCCGCGAGGGCTTCGTCGAAGGTCAGCAGGAGGGTGGCATCCACTCCGGCCCGGTCGAGCAGATCGAGCTTCTGGTGCGGGCCGATCACATCGGGCGGGCACCGGTCGGGACGCAGCACGCTCAACGGATTGCGATCGAACGTCACCGCGACGACCTTCGCGCCGTCGGACGCGTCGACGCGGGCACGGTCGATGACCGCGCGATGGCCCGTGTGCACGCCGTCGAACTTGCCGATCGCGACGACGGACGGGCCGAAGTCCGCCGGCACCTCCGCGGGATCGCGGAAGACGATCACGACGCCGTCCGGCGGTGGCGCATCAGCCACCAGAGCCCGAGGAAGGGCAGCACGAGCGGGATGAAGAGGTAGCCGTAGCCGTACACCGACCAGACCGTGGGGTGCTGGAACAGCGCGGGATCGACGAGGCTCAGCGTGCCCACGACGAGCACGCCGACGAGCTCGAAGCCGATCGCGATCCACGCCACGCGGTACCACGCCGGCCGCGCCGAGAAGATGAGGGCGAGGGTGGCGAGGATGTAGACGACCGCGGCAAGAGCCGACAGGGAATACGCCAGCGGGGCGTCATCGAACTCGCGCACGATCTGCACGAAGGAGCGGCCCGTGGCGGCGAGCGCCATGATGCCGTAGACGACGACGAGGACACGGCCGATGCCGGTCATCCCCCGGGTGCGGGTGGGAGTGGTGGATGCCATGACTCGACGATTCTAGTTGGCCCGGGCCCCGGCCGCCCGGTACGGCCTCGCCCGGGGGTCTCCGGGGTTGTCGAACGGTGGCTTCGACGAGCTCAGCCACCTCCGCTCCCAGGCGCCGGACCCCACCCGAGGGCCCGGAGCCCGTCGAAGGGACCGGACCTCACGCGCTCAGGCGAGCTGCACGGTCCAGATCACGTGCATACGCCACACCATCACGGCGACCGCGAGCGCGGCGACACCCATGATGACCGTGCTCCATCGACTGCGCTCGATCAATGCCCACGCGGCGCCCGCGACGGGCACCAGCGCCGCCGAGACGAGGTACGTCCAGAACTCCAACAGGCTCCCGGAGGGCGGGTTGCCCGCGAACGGCGCGATGATCGCCACGACGATCTGGACGATCAGGAGCAGCTCGATGAGCGCGAGAGAGCCGACCGTCACATCACCCGGGCGGCGGCCGACGAGGCCCGCGACGATCGCCACGACCCCGGCGAGCACCGCGACACCCACCTGCGCGAGCGTGAACCACAGGATCATCGGGAGGCCTCCTCGGGCATGTTCATGACGCTCTTCAGCTGCGCGCCGCGCTTCTCGACGATGCCGACCAGCCGCCCGTCGGGGTCGATGGCCGCGGCGACGGGGCCGGTCAACCGCCCTCCCCCGTCGATGCGCTTTCCGTGGCGCAGGTCTCGCGCCTCCTCCTCGCCGACGGCGATCGCCCCGACCACGACGGATGCGGCCGTCGCCGGGCTGATCAGCCGCTCCTCGGCGATGTCGTCGAGGGATGCCGCGGCCCCGACATCGAAGGAGCCGATGCGCGTGCGCCGGAGCGCCGTCAGGTGCCCGCCCACGCCGAGCGCGCGGCCCAGGTCGCGCGCGAGGGCGCGGATGTAGGTGCCGCTGGTGCAGTCGACGACGACGTCGAGCTCGACGACCCCGTCGCCGCGACGGACGGCGAGCACGTCGAACCGCGACACCGTCACCCGCCGCGCCTTCAGCTCGACCTCCTCGCCCGCGCGGGCGAGGTCGTACGCCCGGCGGCCGGCGACCTTGATCGCCGAGACCGTACTCGGAACCTGCTCGATCTCGCCCGTGAGGTCGGCGATGCCCGCGGCGATGGCGTCGTCCGTGACCTCCGTGGCATCCGCCCGCGACGTCTCGACCCCGTCGGCGTCGTCGCTGTCGGTCGCGACGCCGAGCAGAATCGTGGCCTCGTACGTCTTGTCGGCGCCGACGATGTACGTCAGCAGTCGCGTCGCGCCCTCGACGCCGAGCACGAGCAGGCCCGTGGCCATCGGGTCGAGGGTGCCGGCGTGCCCGATCTTGCGGGTGCCGAGAGCTTTGCGCGCCCGCGACACGACGTCATGACTGGTGATGCCCCCCGGCTTGTCGACCAGGAGGATACCGGGACGCGCCATCAGCAGAAGTCCCCGAAGACCTGCACGGGGTGGGCCGGGTCGGAGTTCTCCACGATGACCGAGGCCGCCGTTTTCGGCCGCGCGGTCGCAAGGTAGTGCTTCTCGGCATCCGGAAGCTCGGGGCGCGATGCACCGACCGGCGGGTTGCTCTCGAGCCAGACCGACCAGTTCCACAGGCCGCGTCGCTCGGTCGTGTGCAGGAAGCGTCCGTCGACCACGAGCACCGCGTCGCCCTCCCCCGCACGGAACGGCGCGACGATGCCCTCGCGCACGTCGAGCGCAGCATCCTCGACGCTCGCGCGCTCCACGCGCGTGCCGTCCTCCTCGAGCACCGCGGCGAAACCGTCGGCGAAGGCCCGCCCGCTCTCGGCATCCAGTCCGTCGACGGCGACGACGACACGCCCGGCCCGGGCGTTCTGCCGCATCAGGTCGCGCAGGCTCCGCTGCAGAGTCTGGACGGGGTTCTCGTTGGACATGCCTCCAGCCTACTTTCGACGTCACCCCGGCCTGCTCTGCCCCCGCGCCCCGCCGAGAAACGCCGATCCGTGCGAGACACGGAGCGGCACCGCGTGTCTCGCCACGACGGGTGTTTCTCGGCGCGCGCCGGGCCGCCTCCGGCCTCCTAGGCTGGAGGGATGCCAGGACTCGCCGCCCCGCTCATCGCGTGGTACCGCGACGCGGCGCGGGACCTCCCCTGGCGCCGCGAGGGCTTCGGCGCGTGGGGCACGCTGGTGAGCGAGTTCATGCTCCAGCAGACCCCCGTGGCGAGGGTCATTCCGCACCTCGAGGCGTGGCTTGCACGCTGGCCGACACCGACCGACCTCGCGGCCTCGCCGCCCGCCGACGCCGTGAGGCACTGGGCCAACCTCGGCTACCCCCGGCGTGCCCTGTGGCTGCACCGCGCCGCGGTCGAGATCCGCGATCGGCACGACGGCATGGTCCCGCGCGACGTCGATGCCCTCCTGGCCCTGACCGGCATCGGCGACTACACCGCGCGCGCCGTCGCGGTCTTCGCGTACGGGGATCGGCATCCGGTCGTCGACACGAACACCCGCCGCGTCCTCGCCCGTGCGGTCGAGGGGCGCGCGCAGCCGGGCCCCCCGCACCGCCGCGACCTCGAGCGGATGGATGCCGAGCTGCCCGACGACGTCGCCGCGTCGGCGATCGTGAATGCCGCCGCCATGGAGCTCGGCGCGATCGTCTGCACGGCCCGATCGCCGAAGTGCGGGATCTGCCCCCTGGCCGCGCAGTGCGCGTGGCGGGCGGCCGGCTACCCCGAGTCCGAGGATCTCCGGCGCCGACAGGCGACCTACGAGGGCAGCGACCGACAGGCACGCGGTGCGGTGCTCAAGACCCTGCGCGAGGCCGCGCCCACCCCCGTGCCGCTGTTCGTTGTCCTGCCCGACTGGCCGGACGCCGGCCAACGCGATCGCGCGATCGACTCGCTCGTGGCGGACGGCCTGGTCGAGATCGAGGACGACCTGCTCCACCTCCCCCGCTGACGGCTACCGGCCTCAGGACGCCGGAGCGCTCGCTCCCACCGGCCGACGGTCGGGACCCAGCTCCGCCGCCAGGCGCGCGGGACGGAACTGCCCGAGCAGAACGAGAACGGCGATGACGACGGCGAAGACGCCCCACATGACCGCCCCGAGAGGCGAGATGACCATCAACGGGGGCGTGGGCGCCCCGGCGGCGACGAAGAGCGCGACCATTCCCGCCGAGGCGTTGAACGCTCCGTGCGCGAACACGGCGGGCCACACCGAGGCGGTGCGCAGGCGCGTCCACCCGAGCAGGATGCCGAAGAGCACGCACCCGACGATCATCAGCAGCACGCCGAGGGCGTTCGGCTCCGCGAAGTTGTAGCCCAGCAGGATGAGCGGCGCGTGCCAGAGGCCCCAGAACGCTCCGGAGATGAGGAGGGCGGGCCAGGTTCCGAGAGGCTGGAGGGCGGGCAGCAACCAGCCACGCCACCCGAGCTCCTCGCCGAAGGCCAGGGGCGCGTTGAACAACGCCCCGAGCGGAATGGTCGCGAGCTGCACGACGACCAGCACCCCTATCGGGGGAAGGGGCGTCCCGGCCGGGACGGCGCTCTGGAGGGTCTGGGCGAAGCCCGAGAAGCCGACGAGGTCCAGAGTCAGGATGCCGGTGACCGACATCATGAGAAGCCCGAGCGCCACCAGGACGGGGGCTGCGAAGATCACCGCGACGCACGTCCAGATCGTCCGTGCGACGGGGCGCAGCGGCCACATCCCGAGTTCGCGGAGGACGACGCGCGCCCCGCGCCGTCCGCGCGTGCGACGCTGCACGAGGAGCGCCGCCACGGTGGCCAGGGCCGGCGTGAACATCATCCCCGCAGCGACCAGGCCGAAGAAGGGGTCGGCCAGCCCCCGTCCGCCGAGCCAGAGGGGAAGGGCGATCAGCCAGGACAGCGCCAGCGACGTCACCGCGAAGACGGTGAGGGCCGGCCAGTCGGGTCGCGTCTGTACCTGCATACCTCGAACCTAGAACCGGGGCCGGAAGGGCACCTCCCCCCTGAGACGGAGGTTCACGCCGGTCGGACGGAAACGGCCGGATGCCATCCCCTCGGGGTGGCATCCGGCCGTGCGATCCGTGGGCTCAGGCCCGAGCGTCGTCGGAGCCCTCGTCTTCGGCTTCGTCGTCTTCAGCCCCGTCGAGGGCGTCGTCCTCGCGCGGCTTGACGTACGGGTCCGCCTCGCCGGCGTACGTGGCGGAAGCGGCGAGACCGGCGACCGACTCGTCACGCTCGCGCGCCTCGCGCAGCAGCGCCGAGATGTGGTCGGCGTTCTCGGGGATCGCGTCGAGGATGAACTCGAGCGACGGGGTGAGGCGGGTGTTGAGGTTCTTGCCGACCTCGCTGCGCAGCATGCCGGTCGCCGACTTGAGCGCCGCCGCGGTGTCGTTACGGTGCGCCTCGTCGCCCATGACGGTGTAGAACACCGACGCGTGCTGAAGGTCACCCGTGACGCGCACGTCGGTGATCGTCACAAAGCCGAGCCGCGGGTCGCGCAGCCCCTTCTCGAGCCGCTCGGCGAGCACCACGCGAATACGGTCCGCCACGCGGGCCTGTCGCTCTCCTGCCACGTCCTTCTCCTTCTGTGAGAGACGGAACGGGGGCCGCGCCCGAAGACGCGACCCCCGCCCCGTGAATCAGCCTCGCGGCTTCTCGACCATTTCGGTGGTCTCGATCTCGTCGCCGATCTGGATGTCGTTGAACTTGCCGAGACCGATACCGGCCTCGAAGTCCGTGCGAACCTCGGTGACGTCGTCCTTGAAGCGACGCAGCGACTCGATGGCCAGGCCGTCGGCCAGCACGACACCGTCGCGGATGACACGAGCCTTGGCGTTTCGCGTGATCGTTCCCGACCGCACGATGACACCGGCGATGTTGCCGAACTTCGAGGAGCGGAACACCTCGCGGATCTCGGCGACACCCGACTGCACCTCTTCGAACTCCGGCTTGAGCAGGCCCTTG
>Ga0308171_1001440_pt1 | contig 31831 bp, 42 predicted proteins | sample PhyGR1_FD_202135 | JGI IMG/M metagenome (GOLD analysis project Ga0308171, IMG submission 202135) | Phyllosphere microbial communities from UC Gill Tract Community Farm, Albany, California, United States - DLSLSG.R1 | ecosystem: Host-associated > Plants > Phyllosphere > Unclassified | place: USA...
GCCACCCTCGAGCACGCTCACGACGGAGTTGGTCGTACCGAGGTCGATTCCCACTGCACGGGGCATATGTGTCTCCTTGCTTGTGAGCGCGGCCGTTGCCGCACTCGGGGTTCTGGTGAAAGTCTCTGCGCGGGTTGAGCCGCGATGACTCAAGGTTATCGGAGCACGTTCGCGAGGTCAAGGCGACTTGATATGAATTGGCTCAACTTCCGGATGCCACCTGACTCGGTCGCCCCGTGCGCCCACCCCCGCGCGGCCCCGGGCTCTTCTGCGCAGCGCGGTGTCACGGCATCCCTCCACCCATGTCCCCATCTGCGCAGACCATGTCCCAAAAAGGGCGGCCTACGCGCACTCCAGGCAGCCAAAAGTGGGACATGGTCCGAAGAGTCGGGTGCGACCAGCCCCCGTCCACCCATGTCCCCATCGGCGCAGACCATGTCCCGAAAAAAGCGGCCCACGCGCCCCCCCCAGGCAGCCAAAAGTGGGACATGGTGCGCGCGATTGCGCTCCCACCACGCACGACGCCCCCGCACCCTCACCGGGGTACGGGGGCGTCGAACGGATGCCGTGGACTCAGTCGCGGTCGCGATCGCGGCGCTGCGGCCGGTCGCTGCGTTTGGCCGAACGGCCCCCCTGGTCGAGGCGCAGGTCGATGAGCTGGCCCGAGATACGGGTGTCGGCGAGGCGGTCGATCGCGTCGTTCGACAGGTCGACGGGCAGCTCGACGAGCGAGAAGTCCTGACGGATCTGGATCGCACCGAAGTCGTTGCGGCGCAGACCACCCTCGTTCGCGAGGGCGCCGACGATCTGACGGGGCTCGACGCGCTGACGACGACCCACCGCGATGCGGTACGTCGCGAAGCGACCCGAAGAGTCGCGACGCGGACCGCCGTCGCGGGATCCTCCCTCGCGAGAACCGGAGTCGCGCGCGGGGCGGTCGTTGTCGAACCGCTGCTGGCGGAAGGCCTCGGCCTCGAGCAGCAGCGGGGTGTCGCCCTGGGCGACCACGGCGAGGGCCGCGGCCACGTCGGCCTCGGGCACGTCGTGGTGCGACACGTAGTGGGCCACCACGTCGCGGAACGTCGCGATCGCGGCGGTGTCCTCGAGGGCCGTGGTGATGGCGTCGTCGAAGCGCGTGAGGCGCGTGGCGTTGACGTCGTCGACGCTCGGCAGCGACATCTCGGTCAGCGGCTGGCGCGTGGCCTTCTCGATCGCGGTGAGCATGCGGCGCTCGCGCGGCGTGACGAAGCTGATCGCATCTCCCGTGCGTCCGGCGCGGCCCGTGCGGCCGATGCGGTGCACGTACGACTCGGTGTCGATGGGCAGGTCGTAGTTGACGACGTGACTGATGCGGTCGACGTCGAGACCGCGCGCGGCCACGTCGGTGGCGACGAGGATGTCGAGCTTGCCGCTCTTGAGCTGATTGACCGTGCGCTCGCGCTGCACCTGGGCCACGTCGCCGTTGATCGCGGCGGCCGTGTAACCGCGGGCACGCAGCTTCTCGGCGACCGTCTCGGTCTCGTTCTTGGTGCGGGTGAAGACGATCATGCCCTCGAAGTTCTCGACCTCGAGGATGCGCGTGAGGGCGTCGATCTTCTGCTGGTACGACACGATCAGGTAGCGCTGGGTGATGTTGGTCGAGGTCGCGGTCTTGGTCTTGACCGTGATCTCTTCGGGATCGTTGAGGTACTGCGCCGAGATGCGACGGATCTGCGCCGGCATGGTCGCCGAGAACAGCGCGACCTGTTTGGTCGAGGGGGTGTCGGCGAGGATCGTCTCGACGTCTTCGGCGAAGCCCATCTTGAGCATCTCGTCGGCCTCGTCGAGCACGAGGTACTTCAGCTCGCTCAGGTCGAGGGTGCCCTTGTCGAGGTGGTCCATGATGCGACCGGGGGTGCCCACGACGATGTCGACGCCGCGGCGCAGGGCCGACAGCTGCTGGCCGTAGCCCTGGCCGCCGTAGACGGGGAGCACCGAGACGCCCTTGATGTGCGCGGCGTACTTCTCGAACGCCTCGCACACCTGCAGCGCGAGCTCGCGGGTGGGCGCGAGCACGAGGGCCTGCGGGTTCTTGTGCCCGGTCTCCATCTGCGACAGCACGGGCAGCGCGAACGCCGCGGTCTTGCCGGTTCCGGTCTGGGCGAGGCCGACGACGTCGCGGCCCTGCAGCAGCACGGGGATCGTGGCCGCCTGGATCGCGGACGGGGTCTCGTAGCCCACGTCTTTCAGGGCCTTGAGCACAGCGGCATCCAGTCCCAGATCGGCGAAGGTGAGCTTCTCGGGAGTGGTCTCGGCTTCAGCGGAGTCGACGGGGGTTTCGGATGCCATGACTCCACGGTAGTCTCCTCCGCGCTCTCGCGCGGGCCGGGGTCTAACCTGAACCCGCGCGCCGACGACGGCGCGGCTGCCTCCCCGGCCGTACCGGGCGTTCACCGAAGGACCCTAGCGTGACCGACATGTCCTCCCCCGGAACCACCGCAGCCCCCGCCACCGAGCGCCGACCGGTGATCGCGTGGGCCCTCTGGGACTGGGGGTCGGCGGCGTTCAACGCGGTCGTGACGACCTTCGTCTTCAGCACGTACCTGGCCAGCCAGCTCTTCGTCGACCCGAGGATCGTGGCCGCCGCGAACGGGAACGACAAGGACCCGGCCCTCGTGCGCGCCCTCGCCGACAACGCGAGCCTGGTGGGTGTCGCGCTGATGATCGCGGGGATCGTGGTGGCCCTGGTCGCCCCGGTGCTCGGTCAGCGCTCCGATGGAACCGGCCGCCGCAAGCTCTGGCTCGGCATCAACACCGGTCTCGTCGTGCTGGCCATGGCGGCGATGGTGTTCGTCGAGGGCACCCCCGGGTTCCTCGTGCTGGGCGCGACCCTGATCGCGGTCGGCAACGTCTTCTTCGAGTTCGCGAGCGTCAACTACTACGCGATGCTGACGCAGGTCTCCACCCGCGAGAACATCGGCCGCGTCTCGGGCTTCGGCTGGGGGATGGGCTACGTCGGCGGCATCGTGCTGCTCCTTCTGCTGCTGGTGCTCTTCATCCAGAGCTTCGGAGATCCGGATGCCGGTGGGCTCCTCGCCGTGACCAAGGAGGGTGGATGGAACATCCGCCTCGCCGTCTTGGCATCCGCCCTCTGGTTCGGTGCGTTCGCGATCCCGGTGCTGCTGCGCGTTCCGGAGATCCCCGCCCGCAGCCGCCAGGTGCGGGTCGGTTTCTTCCGCTCCTACGTGGTGTTGTGGGGCACGCTGCGTTCGCTCTGGCGCGACAGCCGGGAGGTACTGCTCTTCCTCGTGGCGAGTGCCGTCTTCCGCGACGGGCTCGCCGGCGTCTTCACCTTCGGCGCGATCATCGCCGCGCAGGTGTTCGGCTTCAGCTCGACGCAGGTCTTGTACTTCGCGGTGGCGGCGAACGTGGTGGCGGGGGTGAGCACGTTCGTCGCGGGCCGCTTCGACGATCGGTTCGGCCCGAAGCGCGTCATCGTCATCTCACTGATCGGACTCATCGTGCTCGGCGGGGCCGTCCTCTTCATCGGGACGTCGCAGGGCGCCTTCTGGATCACCGGCCTCGGCCTGTGCGCCTTCGTCGGCCCCGTCCAGTCGGCGAGCCGGTCCTTCCTCGCCCGCGTCGCTCCTGAGGGGCGCGAGGGTGAGATCTTCGGTCTGTACGCCACGACGGGTCGCGCCGTGTCGTTCCTCGCTCCCGGGCTGTTCGCCCTGTTCGTGGGCATCACGGGCGACACGCGTCTCGGCATCCTGGGCATCGTGCTGATCCTCGGCGCGGGATTGCTGCTGCTCATCCCGGTGAAGGCGAAGCCGGCCGTCATCGTCTGACCCGCCGGGAGAACGACGTCAGTCGCGCGGCCAGGAGTCGGCGAATTTCGCCAGCAGACGCGCGAACTCCACCCGCTCGGCGTCGGTGAAGGATTCGAGCGCGGAGCGCACGGCATCCCGTCGACGTCCGCGGAAACCGGATACGAGCCCCTCCCCCTCGGGGGTGAGCCGCACACGCGTGCGGCGGGCGTCGTCGGGGTCGGGCTCGCGCACGACCAGTCCCATCTGCGCCGCCTGCTGCACGAGTCGCGATGCGCGGGGTTGATCGACGCCGACGGCTTCGCCGATCTCGCTGACGGACAGCGACCCGGATGCCGCGATCAACGCGTCGAGCATGCGCAGCCGCGCGGGGCCTCCGAAGCGCCCGTGCGCGGGATCGGCGACCCACGGCGGAGCGCCCCGCCCCCACGGTCCCCCGTGTCCGCCGCCGTGTTCACCGTGCGGGTGGTGGTGGCCGTCGCCCGCGAAAGGCGGCCGCGGTCGGCGTCCACGCAGGCGCCCGAGGGCGGCGGCGATCTCGTCGGCGGGGTCGGTGGACATGGGGAGATTTTACATGTCGCTTGACAAGCATCCGGAATACATGTCACAGTACATTCGTTGTCACATGACATGCAATGGCGGATCGACCGCCGACGAAAGGACCCCTCCATGAACACCCCCACCCCCTCAGATCCCCGCAGCCTCGCCCACCGCCTCACGACGGTCGGCCACGCGCTGCACCACCGCCTGTTCGCACAGCTGCGCGACAGCGACCTGCACCCGAAGACCGTGATGGTCCTCTCCGTGATCGACGGGCGCCTCGACGCCCCGTGGATCAGCGACCGCATCGCCCGCGGCGGAAAGCGCATCAGCGCCCTCGCCGACCAGGGATGGATCGCCCCCGCCGGCGACGGCTGGACGCTCACCGACGAGGGTCGTCAGATCCTCGATCGAGTGGATGCCGACCGCCAGGCGCTTCTCTCCCAGGTCCCGGCCGACGAGATCGAGCGCCTGAACACCGCTCTCGACGCGATCTCCGCCACCCTCGGGCTCGACGAGGACACCGAGACGGCAGGCCCGCGGGGACCCCGCGGGTTCGGCTTCGGTCCCGGCCCGTTCGGCCCCAGCTCGGGCCGCGGATTCGGCCCCGGCATGCGCGGCGGCCCCCGCTTCGGCGGCGGCGAGCGCGACGACCGACGCGGTGACGGCGGCAACGCCCACCACGGCTTCGGACCCCGGCACGGCGGACACACCGACGGGCACCGGCCCGACGGCGACCACGCAGCCGCGGACGGCTCCGGCGCGCACGGCGAGCACCGCCACGGCCACCCCGGCCATCGGCACGAGCGCGGACATCGCGCAGCGGAGCGCGCCTACGAGCGCGGTTTCGACGCCGGATTCATCCGTGGGCGCGAGTCCGCGGCATCCGAGTGATCATCGAGAACACGACGCGGCGGGACCTCCCTCGGGAGCCCGCCGCGTCGTCGTTTCGTCAGCGTCCCGCGGACCCCGCGTCGGTCGAACCGACGTCGGTACGGTGGAAGTTCAGCGCCGACCGCGAGGCCGTCGGTCCGCGCTGTCCCTGGTAGCGGTTGCCGTAGGGGCCGGAGCCGTAGGGGTTCTCGGCCGGCGAGGTGAGCCGGAAGTAGCAGACCTGCCCGATCTTCATGCCGGGCCACAGCTTGATCGGCAGCGTCGCGACGTTCGACAGCTCCAGGGTGACGTGGCCCGAGAAGCCCGGGTCGATGAAGCCCGCGGTGGAGTGCGTGAGCAGCCCCAGGCGCCCGAGCGACGACTTGCCCTCGAGCCGCGCGGCGACGTCGTCGGGCAGGCTCACGCGCTCGAACGTCGATCCGAGCGCGAACTCCCCCGGGTGAAGGATGAACGGCTCGTCGGGCTCGACCTCGATGAGGCGGGTGAGTTCGGGCTGGTCCTCGGCCGGGTCGATGAAGGGGTACTTGTGGTTGTCGAACAACCGGAAGTACCGGTCGAGGCGCACGTCGACGCTCGAGGGCTGGACCATGGCCGGGTCGAAGGGCTCGAGGCCGAGGCGCTTCGCGTCGAGTTCGGCCCGGATATCGCGATCGGAGAGCAGCACGGCCCCAGCCTAGGGGCGGGGCCCGCGCCGGTGCTGCCTGTTTCACCCCGTTCGCCCGGGTGGGCCGCGTCACCGGGGTTCGTCTCGCGTGTGGTGCGCGAGGACGTATCCGTTCGCCGAGAACGCACGCCCTCGCACGCAAAGGAACGCGCACTCGACGAACGGGTGCGGTTTCGCCGGTGGATGCGGTCTCGGGGCGGATGCCGAGGGATGCCGCGCGGACGCTGTTATGCTGGCCGGGTCGCCGCAAGGCGCACGGGGCTGTAGTTCAATGGCAGAACTTCTGCTTCCCAAGCAGACAGCGCGGGTTCGATTCCCGTCAGCCCCTCCAATGATTGCAAGGCATCGCGGACCGTTTACGGTCCTGTGCCTACACGTGGGCCTACATTGTCGGAGGTCACGCCTAGAAATAGGGAGTGACCTCCATGACCGCATCCTCACGCTCTGAGCGCCCGCACCATGGGCACGCCTAGTCTCGGCACGCGCACTCTCGCCGACGGCACAGTGCGCTTCCGCGTCCAGCAACGAGTCAACGGACGCCCTCAGCAGAAGACCTTCGTCCACGTTGAGGGCGCCAAACAGTTCCGGGCACTCGCTGGCCGCGTCGGCTGGGAGCACGCAGTTGCCGTCCTCGAGGCCCGCGCGCGAGAGTCCTCTATGCCGACGCTCCGTGAATGGGTCGTGCAGTACCTCGACGCCGACTCCGGGATGCTGACGGGCGTCGAGGACGGCACCCGCGATGACTACCAGCGCGCTGCGGAGCGATCGTTTCTGCAGGTGCTCGGCGACATGCCCGTCGACGCCATCACTAAAGCCGACGTTGGCCGGTGGGTGACGTGGCAAGAGAAGCAGCTGACGCAGGCCACTAAGAAGCCCGTCTCCATGAAGACGGTGCAGAACTACCATTCGATCCTCTCCGCCGCCATGCGCGTTGCCGTCGAACACAAGCTGCGGAACGACAACCCCGCATGGAAGACCCGCATCACACGCGGGGAGAAGCGCGATGGCGTGTTCCTGTCCGCCGATGAGTTCGCCACCATCCTCGCGCTCGCGCCGGCACGCTACGAAGGCCTCCTACTGTTCCTCGCTGGAACCGGCTGCCGATGGGGCGAAGCCACCGCACTTACATGGGATCGCGTCGACCTGGATAGCTCGCCACCCACCGTCCGTATCGACCGGGCATGGAAGCGCGCGCCGCGCGGTGGCTCAATTCTCAAGCAGCCAAAGTCGAAGCGGTCAAAGCGCACCGTCAGCATGAGCGCCGATGTCGCACATGCACTCGGCACCCCTGGGGACCCCGAAGAGCTCGTCTTCCCCAGCCGCACGGGCCGCGCCATCAACCACCGCAGCTTCCGGTCGAACGTCTGGATCCCGCTCATTGCTCGAGCACAGGACCCCGAGCTGTGCTTGGAGGCCGGGGTGCGACCACTGAAGAAGTCACCCAATCCGCATGACCTCCGCCACACGCACGCTTCATGGCTGATCGCCTCGGGGGTGCCGCTCCCGTTCGTTCAGGCCCGCCTGGGTCACGAGTCGATCACCACGACCGTCAACACGTACGGGCACCTGCAGCCGGACGCTCATCAGCAGATGTCGGATGCGATCGGGGCGACGTTGTCTGGTGTGCGCCCGCTTCGCCGCGCCTTGAATGGTCCCGGCGATAAGGTGACTTGACACGGCGGTAATTACCGCTCCATACTCGAACCATGAGCACGAACACCACCAGGCCGGTGGCGGTGAACGCGGCAACGCGGCACGCCAGAAGATGAGCAGGGGTCAACGGCGACCCCGCCAACGGCACGACGAAACCCCCGCACACCACGCACAAAGGACCACACCCGTGGGACACCACCAGAGAAGAGATATGAGGAAGTCGTGAGCGAGAAACGTTTCATGCTCGACGCGGAGAGCCTCTGTAGCAAATGGGGCTTCGGCGACGGCGACGCGCTCGACGACTGGTGGTGGGACACCTACGACGAGGATCCCGACGTGAACACGGACGAACTGCTGTACGCCCTCGTCATGGCCCACCTCGTTCCCGCGATCCGTGACGCCGGCCACTCTGTAGATCTTGAGCGGATCGACACCATCCACAACCCTGTGCGCGCCGTCCGCGTGGACGAGGCGGAGGTGGACTGGTACTCCCTCGAGGACACCTTCGCGCCCACGATCACCGTCTGGGTGACACGGGATCAGGTCGAGGATGTTGTGCGGAAGACAACGGGCTCAGAGCGTTCGATAAGCCCACCGCTTATCGACCGCGGGTCATAGGCCGAGCGCTTATCCCCCCGAAGTACAGCCCCCGTCTCGCCGAGCGGGGGCTTTCTTCATGCGTCAGACCACTCCCCCGCACCACACGTTCTCGCCCCGCTCCGCATGCTTGCGCCAGCCGGTGTGCGCGGTCTGCTGCGTCGCCGCGCGGCCACGCTTCCCGCACTCGCACACCCACACGACGAACAGGCCGTCGACGTCCTCGTCGGGCATGAGCTCCTCGAGCGCGTGGTCCATCACGCCGCCTCCCTCGCGAGGACGCGCCGGCAAAGCATGGGGTCCAGGGCCCACCCCTCGGCGGACGTCACGGCGTGACGGAGCAGCTGGTAGTACCGCGCCGGCCGCAGCGCGAGCTCGTTGAAGATGAGCGCCTCCTTATGGCTGGTGTGCCGGGGGTGGCGGTTCTCGAAGGCGAAGAGCTCGGGGACGGTGGGCATGCCGACAGTGTCCCTCCGACCTCCGACATCGGCGCGCCGATGTCGGCGCCGTGACGTAGTCTTCCTCTCGGCCGGGGAAAGGGGACCGGTCAGCATGGGCTCGAACAAGGTCAGTGACGAGAAGCTCTCCCGTGTGCTCTCAGCGGTGAAGCCGATGACGCTCCCGCTGCAGGCGTACGGACCGCAACCGGTCGAGTGGTTCGATAAGCGTCGCCCGGTGTGGGCGTGGGTGCAGTTCCCGAACCGTGCCGCCGAGCGCGTCGAGGCGTGGGCGATGGGCGCGAACGACCGCGTCGTCATGCTCGAGGTGCCGTGCGATGGTGGCCACTGGCAACCGGTGGTGTGGCGCAATGCCGTCACCGTACGCACCCTCTGACCTCACACGGCGATGCGATCCGCCACGGCAGATAGGTGCCCCGCGAGGGCATAGGACGCATGCCGGTCGAGCGACTTCCGGTTCCGGTCGTACCGCTCCACCATCCGCCCGTCGGACCACCGGCCGAAGGCTTGCACGTCGCGGGCGGACACGCCAGCGTCGAGCGCCGCGGTCACTCCGGCGTGCCGTAGCTGGTGGGGGTGGACGTGGCCGAGCCCAGCGTCCCTCCCGATGGTCGCGACGCGCTTGTAGATGTCGTTCCTGCCGAGCTGTCGACCCGTCCGGGAAACGAGCAGCGGCCCGTCGATGCGGCCGGCGGCGGCGCGGTCGAGTATGCGCGCGACGAGCGGGGGCAGGGGGATGGTGGCGGGCTTGCCGCCCTTCCCAACGAGGCGGAGCACCCTGTGGCCCTTCTCGTGGCCGTTCATGTTCTCGATGCGGACGGATGCCGCCTCCGACGCCCGGAGCGCCAGGAGTCCCAGCAGGGCGACGATGGCGAGGTTTTGCGGTGATCTACCCTGCGCGGTGAGCAGCATCCTCTCAACGTCGTGCGTCGACAGGCGGGTAAGGCGGTCGTCGTCGTACTCCACCCGCGGGCGGCGGACCATCACCGTCGGGTCCTGGGCGATGCGGCCGTCGGCGACGGCGAGCTTGAAGAACCCTGACAGGGTCGCGAGGTACGAGTACACCGTCGACCGTTTCAGGCCGACCTCGTCTTGCAGGTGGTGGGAGAACATCTCGATCTCCGCGCGGGTGGCGTGCAGGACGCTGCCGTCGTGCCATTCGGTGAAGCGGCGGAGGGCGATGGCTTTCGTCTTCCTCGAGCCCTGCGGGTAGCGGGCGAGGTAGGTGGCGATCGCGGCGTCTGATTCGGTGCGCGCGCGGCTATCTTGGAACATGGTCGACTCCAACTCGTACTTGGTTTCGGCTAGGCCCCGGCTGGTGTTGGTAGCACCTGTCGGGGCCGCTCCCGTCTTTGGGAGGGACGATCAGCCTATGTGCCCCCTCCGACATCGGGCTCGGCAACGACGAAACGCCCCCGGCGACCCGCTCGATATGAGCAGGCGCCGGGGGCGTTTCGCTGTAGTGCTGGGGTTGGTGAGAAATGCGCACGAATGATGCAGCCGGGCGAACCCATAGAATCGCGGGCATGAACTCTCGGGGGAAGCGAGCGGTTGCGTGGGTCGCGGCGCTCATCGTTGTCGCCGGTATCGCCGGTGGCGGCGCTTACTTGTACCGTCAGAACGCACGCGCCGAAACGGTGGCAGCCGTGTGCGAAGAGACACGGGCATTCGCGGCCACCCTCGACCCGACCGTGCCAATCTCGGAGGGAAGCGAGCGCGTGGTCGTGCTGGGCGACTCGTATGCGATGGGATGGCAGATCGGCGGTCCCACGCACGCATGGCCGCAGACGTTCGGCAATGCCTCTGGCGTAGCTGTCTACGTGAATGCGTTCGGCGGCTCCGGGGTCACCGGATCTACTTACTGCACTGACCAGGTCTACTCGGCGCGTGTCGACGCGGTGAATGCCCTCGGCCCCGACGCGGTCATCATCCAGACCGGACTCAACGACGTTTCAGCCTCCGCCGAAACGATCGAGAACGCGGTTCGATCGCTCGTCGCGGCGCTCCACGCAGAGCGCGTTCTTGTCGTTGGCCCGCCGCCTGCGCCTGCCCGCGAGCGCGCAGACCTTGAGCGCGTGGATACCGCACTAGCAACGTCAGCGCGCGCGGCGGGTATCGACTACCTGTCGCTGCTCAACGTCGCCGTGCCGTACGCCGATGATCTGCTGCACGCCACTGAAGCGGGGCAGCAGATCATCGGCGCGACGGTAGCCAACGCCTGGTGACCGGGCGTCACGCTCGGAACGGTGTGAGCGTCACCGCGCCGGCCATGGCGGTGTGGCCTGTCGTGTTGGGGTGCAGGCCGTCCGGGGTGTAGCCGAAGGCGGAGCCCGTAACCTTCCACTTCCCGCTGTTTCGCGCGGACTCGACGGTGTCGGCGACTTCGATTACTCCCTTGAGAGGGGCGGGGAGCGAGCGGACCCAGTCGTTGTATCCCGTGCGCACCGCCTCCCATGATCCAACAGTCTGGTTTGCGACCGTTGCCCATGAGTCGGTGGAGGTAGTCGACGGCGTCAGTGTTGCCGCCCAGACGTCGATGCCCTGTGCGGCGCACTCGTTCCAGAACGCGGTCTTGTCAGCCTGCAGCTGCGCAAGGGTGCGGCCACCGCGCACGTCGTTGATGCCGAACGCCTCGATGATGTTCGCCACGCCGGGGACGAACATGCGGCGGTTGAAGGACCGACGGGGGTCGCGGAACAGCTGGATTTTGTCGCTCGATGCGGCGAGCTTGATGAACGGGATGCCCTGCGCGCGGAATGCGCGGTTTGCCCAGCCGAGCGTCTTGATACCGTCGCCGGTGCCGTCGTCCTGGCCCACGACGATGCTGTCGCCGATCATGGCCGTGATCGGTGCGGGGTCGGGGGTGGTGCCGAGCACGGCGAGGGGACCGAAGCCGCGTCCTGCATTCGCGGGGATGCCGCTGGCTACCGACTTGTCCGTGATCGACGTCCCCGACTCGTATCCCTCACTGGGGCGGGCTCCGTTGTTGACGACTGTCGTCAGAGGCCATTTTCCGCCTGCTGCCACGGTCGCGTACGTCTGCGAGTACATCGACTGCCCAGCCGTCAGAAGCCCCACCCCAATCGGGTCCGACAGCACGAACGTGCCGGGCTTGATCGTGACCGTCTTCAGACCGTTGAAGCGAACCGGGATGTATCCGGTCGCGTTCGGAAGCGTGATGCCGGCGTTGACGGTGACGTCGTTGGGGCCGTCGGCTTCGCCAGAGACGAGCGGGCTGTTGTAGAAGTTGCCGTACATCAGCACGACGGTGGTGGCACGGACGCTGAGATCGTGTCGAACACGAACATTCTGGGCCGTGTCCGTGCCGTTGCTGAGCGTGTCGGGCTCGCCGACGGGCAGCGCGTGATCGGCGATGGGGTACAGCCCGCCGAAGGCCAGAAGGCCGAGCCGGGATCGGTCGGCGACGCGGAACGTGTCGAGTCGACGCCCCGCGGAGTCTTTCATGTAGGCCATGGTCAGGCTCCCGTCGTGAACGTGATGTCGGCGATGTCGGCGACGGGGTTGGCGGTGACCTGCGCGAGCGTCTTGTCGAGGGTGATGACGACGATGGTCCCCGGCGGGAGGGCCTTGCCGTCCGAGGTGCGGACAGCCACAAACATGGCGTTTAGTTCCTCTTCGGACAGTCGCCCGTCGAGCTCCCCCACGATCACGTCCACACCATCCGCCGCGGCTTTCACCCCAGACTCGATGTGACCAAGACGGGCCGCATCCAACGGCTTCGACGTGTCACCGTCCACCCACGTCTGCTTCGAGTAGTCAATGACCATCAGGTACCCCCTTCGTGGGTGAGAACAGGATGGTGGCGGCCCCCACGATGAGGACCGCCACCAGGAACCGGATCACTCGTTGTGCGCGCCGGGGTTACGGAACGCCGTACGGTGCGGATCGAGAGCCGCCTGATACGCCTCCCGCGTGGACGTGCTCGCATCCGGCAACGATGCGTAGATCGGCTGCCGGGCGACGCCCAGCAGCCACCCAAACCGCGGCGCCACATACGTCTCGAGCACCCGCGCACCGACGTAGTAGACGAGCGCGAACGCACCCGACACGACGAGCGTCAGCGCACCCTCAAACTCCGGGTCGAGGGTGATTCCGGCGGTCACGAACCACCCGATCACGGCACCCACGATCAGCGGGGTGAACGTGCGGACGACGGAATCGAACAAAGCCTTCATGGTGACCTCCCGGTCAGGTGGGGTTGATGGTGTCTTCGAGCCCGTCCGGCAGCGCGTCCGGGGAGATGCCGGCCATGCGCAGCCGGTACGCGAGAATCCCGGCGTGCTCCTGCCAGGCGATACGACGGCCGCGCTCCGCGTCAGCACGCTTCTGCTCCGCCGCAGCTCGGGCAAGCGCCTCGTCACGCTGCCCGATGATGTCGTTCTTCCGGTTCGTCTCACGGGTCGATACGCCACGGCGCACCTTCGACGCGATGTCAGCGAGCTCACGTGCGAACGCACCCAAGCCGCCCGCCCCCAAACACGCGACGAGGATCGCGACGATGTTGACGTCCTGCACGCTTACTCCTCTCGTGCAGCGACGTTCGCCGTCCGCCTCCGAAGCGTCTCCGCGATCCGATCCGTGAAGCTGTGCACCTTCGGATCCGTCCCGAAAATCTGCAACTCGATGTAGCGGCGAAACATCTGGATTATCGCGTAGAACACCAACGTCGTCGCCACGCCCGCGGTGACCGACTGGAACAGGGTGTTCCCCAACACGACGAAGTAGATCGCCGCGCCCGCGATCGCCGCCACATCGGCGGGAGGCTCAAGTATCCAGATGCGCGTGATGCGCCCCACCATCCCCATGCCACCCCCGACGAGCAGGAACCCCGCCCACAGCGGCACCAGCCACTCCGCCCCAGAGAGCTCGCGCTGGACGCTGTCGGGGGTGAAGAACAGGGCGTAGCACCCGCCGACGAAGATAATGAAATACGCGACGATGTCGATGATGCGGATGGTCGCCTCGAGCGCACGCCGTTTCCGCTCGGGCACGGGGAACCGTTCCACGATCAGCTCTTCTGCTGCGCGAGGAGGCTGGCGACCTCCGCGGCCGACCAGTGCACCGACGTCGCGCCGCGGTCCAGCAGGTCGTGCAGGGTCGCCGGGTCCGCGAGCGCGCGAAGACGCCCGTCCTCCCAGACGTACACGGTGCCATCACCGCCGTCTGCGTACACGACGATCGGCAGCGCGGCAGCCTTCACGTCGCGACGTTCGTCGGCGGCGATGATGCTCGTGTGCACCGCCGCAGAGGTGTCCATGACCTGCATGGAGGCGCCAGCGGCGATCTTGGTTGCAGCGACGTCCTCTGGGGTGGGGAATCGCACGACGACCCCTCCGATGGCGAGCGATTCACCGATGGTTGATCGAATGTGAGTGGGCATGTCATCCTCCTCCGGAGGGATAGGGGCGACGGTCTCCACCGTCTGCGGGAACGGCTGCGCACCGTTCGAAGCGGGTCCAGGCCCGCTGCGGGGGTTCTCGTCGATGACGTGCCAGGGTTCGTCGGGGTACCCACGGCTGGGCTCGATCATCCCGGGCGTCAGACCGACGGCCCGACAGTCGGCGTAGAACGCGGCACGGTCGCCGCCGTACACCCATGACCAGTTGCTGTAGTCGACCGCGAGAGTCTCGCGACCTTCCCAGAAACCACCGTGAGACGAGGTGCCGGGTACAGCTGCACCGTTGCCGTAGATGCGGCGTGCGATCACCTGCGCCGCGTAGGGCCGGTAGGTGCCCCACCCGTCCGAAGTCTCGAGCGTGCGCCCCGTCCGTTCACGCGCCCGCTCGACGAGGGCAAGGTGACGCGCGTACGTGGCTGGGGTCAGACCCCAGAACCAGTCGCCATCGGTCACGTTGCGGCCCCGCCGAAAGACGACGAGATCCGACTCGGGAATGTATCCGTTACGCCAGGGCATGATCAGCTCCTTACGTGCCGGCCGGGAACGGGAAGTACAGGTCCGCGCGCGCCCACGAGATCGCCGTATCACCGACGAGAACAGCCCCGTCGGGCCGAACCTCGACAGAGCGCGCGGCACCGTTCGCCCAGATTGTCGCGACTTGAATTGCAGACGGTCGGTAACCCAACGGAAGAGTGGCGATCAACTGCCCTGGGGCACTGTCGCTCTGCACGGTGCGCTGCAACGTGCCACGCACCCACACGACACCGTTGATACGGCTCACACCCGGCTTCGGGTAGTTCGTGTTCGGGTGACGGTCCCACTGGTTCGAGAAGACCAGATCGTTCCACCCACCGACCCACGCGGTCCCCGACCATTCGTACGGGACACCCGCGATGCGGGCTTTGTCGCCCACGTTCAGGAGGGAGCCGTTCGCGGTGCCGAACGCGTTCGCCGTCGCCACGTCCGGGAAGAACTGTGTCCCCGACGCCGTGATCCACGTCACCCCATCGGTCGTGTACTCGGTACGGTGCATCCCCGGGGCGTCGAGACGATGCACGTACAACGGGCGGGCACCAGACGGGCCCTGCCCAACGTCACTTGCTTGCAAGGCCGTGACCAGCTGCGCCCGCTCCGTCTCATTCGCGACAGGAACGACATCACGGATGCTGTTCCCCCACGTCTCGAAGATCGTTTCCCTTGAGACAGTCGTGTCAGTCCCTGACGGGATCAGGTGCTTACGAGCGTTCGTCGTCGGCATCGGTGACCTCCTGCACGTGGCTATGCCACTGTTCGTGAATGCTCATATCTGCGACGACGCACCCGCACCGCTCGCAGGACTTCCAGACCGCCATCAGACGGTCACCGTGTACTGCACCGTGATGGACATTGCGCCGCCGCGGTCCCACCCGTACAACGCCAGGTAGTCCGCCCCGGCGAGACGCAAGCCGCGAATGTCCCCGGTACGCCACGCCTCATATGTCGAGTCGGGCAACCGCACCCGCGCCGACTGGTTCGGGGTCAACCCCGGCCCCTCGACACCCTCACCCGTCACGGCCGCCGCGCCCGTCGGCCGGGAACCATCCGGCGACCCCTGCAAAAACGGCTTCTGGGCCGCGGACGTCGATGAATCAGACCGGGTCACATCCACCCACATGTTCTGGATGGACTGCGCGCGCAGGTTCATCACCTGGTCGCCGTAACCCGCCCACCCGGCCATCGGCCCCGACCTGTACGCGTCGCCCTGCCACAGCGCTTTCACCCCGCCGAAACGGTCCACATTCCATGTGTCCCAACGGTTCTGAGACACCCGGAATGAGCCCGAATCCTGCGGGACGAGCGTCGCCTGACGGGACTGCGCCTCACCCGGATTATCGCTACCGCCACCCGGGTTCTCCGCCACCTGCTCACGCCCAGCGATGCCAAGAACCCATTGCGGCACACCGAACCCGGAGGGGTGTCTGAGGACCGCCACCGTCTCCCCCACGTCGTACGTGGAGGACGTGTACCCGAGCTCCCATTCCTCCCCGAGCACCGCGACCGTCAGCGTCTCATCGGTGATCGTGACCACCTCACCGGTGACGACGACCGGCGCCGGTGTGACGGGACCCTCGCAGTACTCGAGACGCCCACCGTCCAACGGGGAGCGGCGCACTCGCACCTTTGCACCCGGCACGTAGATGAACGGGGCCGCGGCAACCCATGACGGGTCGGAACCGGACACGGTCACCTGCACCAACCCGGACGGAATGTCGAGACCCGTGACAGTGCCGACAGCGAGACCGGACACGTCCGACCCGGGCTTGACACCCTCTGGCACTAGGGCCGCGAGCTTCGACAAATCCACCTGCGAAATGCCCATGCTCACCCCATAACACCCACGTCAACACGCATCGGACCGTCATTGATCGTCAACGGCATATCCACGGCCACGACCACGCCGAGCTCGAGAACACCGTCACGGGTGACACCGATCGTGTCGTCCAACTCCGGACGCGGATCCGGCGCCATCGTCACCTTCAGCACCGACGATTTTCGGGTCGCTTCGTCGCGCATCGCGTTCGCCGTCGCCTGGCACTGCTCCACCGTCTCCAACATGGGTGACGCGTAGAACTTCGGAACCGGGTTGTACACGGCGACGTTCATCGCCCCCGACGTCACCTGAGCGACCGCGAACGAATCGTTCCCATCCGCGGACGATCTCGCGACGACAATGTTGTACGACCCGGCACGCTCATCCGACCGAGGAACCGACACGACAGTCCCACCCACTCCGTCTGTGACGGACAGGGCAGGTGACGGGGACACGGTGACGGGTGCCTTGACGAGCACCTGCCCCCACGGATCAGCTCTCAGAACTGCCGGCCACGCGTCAGCGATCGCCCACAGGTTCTCGAGACGCTCCTCTTTCCACACCATCGATGACGGCACAGCCCGGTTTACCAGACCCGTGGCGAACTGCGCCGACATCACGGGAGGCAGCATCCGCACGAACTCCGACACCAACGTGCCATCCGTGCGGGGCGACATCGTTTCCAACAATCGTGAGTCGGCAGCGATCTGCAACAGACCATGCCCAGTGACGGACACCGTCTCCTCGTCGTAATCCCAACCGTCGATCTGAAAACGGCCGAGACGCACATCCACCCCGGCGACCTCGACAGTCACGTCCAGCTGTTGCCCGTACCGCGCCAACGGTGCATCCGGCCCCGTGGGAAGAAAGTCCTTCCCACCACTGAACCGGGCAACCTTCATGGTCACCCGGTCCGGAACCTTGTTCCCCGCATCCCACACCACGCGCCCCGACAACACCGGCAGGGACTCTGCCAGCGTCACCCCGGCGAGTTGAGATGACACCTTCGGACGCCACGACACAGCCGATGCGAGCTGCGCATCCGAGGGCCCGTTACGCATCCGCCCACACCTGCCTGTCGAACGTGTCCCAATCCAGCCCCAAGAACATCTGCTCGAGGTGATCCCACGGGTCACCCGTGAACGCTGTATCGAACTCGTCCCACGGCGACGCACCCAACCGGATACCCGCGAACGGGTCATCGACAGGGGTGTATCCGAGTGTCCAGAACCGGAGATCCGCGGTAGGGACCGCCTCACTCGACACCGCGCCGACGAGGACGACACCTACCGGGTCCAGGTCGTAGCTGCCCTCAGCGGCACCGAACCGGTACACGATCGGCCCACCAGACGACAGAACCCGGTGCAGGGCTTTCGTCTGCCCCATCGGGACCCGGATGCGGAACTGCGCCCCACCGACACCAAGGACGTCGTACCGGGCCACCGGCTTCTCACGCCCCGGCACACGGAACTGAGCGACCTGAGGCTCCCACCCCAGACCCAGCGACTCCGCCAGTAGGACCACGTCCACAGCGGCGAGACCATCCCCGGTCTGCAACACGATGTCGTTCTGGAACGGTACGGTCACCACGTTCGACGCTTGCGACATCCCATCGAGGGTGAGCTCGTACACGACCGGCACGTTCCCCGGGGACCGGATATCCGTGAGGACAACCTGTCCCCCATCGCCTATCCCGTACCCCCCGGGCACGGTCCACGACCACTCCCCGGGGGTGAAGACGGATCCGGCCGGCGCAAGCGTCTCAGACGGTGCGAGACCGCTCCCGGGCGCGAGACCCGGGACGTACGATCCGACCCGACCCGTCACTTGCCACGCGGCTCCGTCAGGTATCTCGTCGACAACGATCTGCACCTTGTACGACGCACCGGGGAGAACAGAAACGGTGACGCTCATCTACGCCCTCCCCGGAAAGTCGACGCGAACCCCGACGTCGCTGCAACGGCAGATGAGTCGGCCACCTCGCTCGTCTTCGCCAACAGGTACTCACCCGTGAACGGGTTCTGCACATACACAAGCGGCGGAGCAGACTGCGCCTGCGACTCCACTCCCAGACGACGGCCCGTCTCCTGCCAGATGCCGACGTTGCGTTGACGCTGATCAGGCTTGCCCGAGATGAACGCTTCCCACACCGTCTCCTGCTCAGCGAACTTGTACATCCCCTGCGCGCGGCCCTTATAGATGCCCGTGTCTACGCCGCCACCGTTCGCGAAGGCGTAGTCGTACAAGCCACCGTTCGCGTTGTACGCGGCACCCACAGCACCACGGTCAGCGCCCGTGTCACGCACCATCTGGTTGATGACCACGTCCCGGTAACCCGGGATGTTGTTGATGGCTTGAGCGACCTGCTGCGCTTTACGAATCGCCTCGTCAGCGATCAGGTTGACCTGCGTGTTCACAGTCGATGGTGTCGCCACCAGGCGATCGGCATACGCCCTCGCCGCTTGCTCCGAATCGCCGAGGGCCATGCGCGTGTCGATGATCTTCTGGCGACCGGCCTCGAGGATGCCCTGCACTTCCTCCGTCGAGCCGCCCATCGCGGAGACAGCCGCCGCGTACTCGTTCGTAGACCGGGCCGTCTCAATAAGTTGAGAGCCGGTTGCTCGTCCAGCCTCCGTCGTCTTGTCGAGAGACCCTTTGCCGTCGTTCACGGTGGTAGTCAGATCAGCAAGAGCGCTCTCGAACGAGATCGACGCCTGCTCCACGTCGAACGACGCGGACCCGAACCCGCTGATCGCGTCAGCGAGACCCTTCACGTCTTCCTTCGTCTGGCTTGCCGCATCACCGAGCTCGCCCAACTGATCTTTCTGACCGTTGATGGCCTGGTCCGCATCCTCTGCCACAGACTGCGTCCGCTCAGTGGCCGCCGCAAGGTTTTCGTGACCACGTTTCGCATCCTCGAGGTTCACACCCAGCTCACGCACCGTGTTGATCGAGTTACCGATCGTCGCGTTCCAACCGCCGGACGCGTCGTGCGCCGCGCGCAGCTTGGACAGCATGTCGTCGTACGCCTGACCGCCCTCGTAAATGGCGTCGGTCAGTTCCTTCTGCGTGATGCCCGCCTCACGGGCACCATCGAACGCGCCAGCCTCCTGCAGCTTCTTCGCAATCAGCTCACGCGTGTAGTCAGTGACAGCACCGGTCGTCTTGTCGAGCGTGTCCCGCAGCTCACCAGCAGCCGCGGCCATGCGGGCGTTCGTCGCGATCCACACCGTCGTCGCCGCCACTGCCGCGCCTATCGCAACACCCCATGGCCCCTTCAGGAAGTTGGCAGCGCTCCCCAGCGTGCTTGTAGAGCCCTCCGTGGCCGTGGACAACGCCTTCAGTGCTAGCTGAAACTCGAAGATCTTCGGGATGGCTAGAAGTGCTCCACCACCGAGCAGGCCAATGGCCGATAGAGCGGTCCCCAGGAAAAAGGTGCCGTGCTGAACGACATCGGGCAGTTCGGTGAACCAGTCCACCAGCCCGGTCAGGCCTTGAATGAGCCCACGAATGGGTCCGTCTGCACCCTCGCCCATTTTGATGAACGCGGTATCCAACGCCCCCGTGAACGCTTCCCAATCACCCTTGAGGTTGTCGAGTCGCTGCGACGCAGTCTCGGCCGCGTAACCCTGGTCGTCGACGGCGGCGGTCCAATTACGGATACCCGCCTCCCCCTCACGGAGCAGGATGTTCGCCGAGCGAATAGCGTCCTGCCCGAAGATCATCGCTAGGGTCTGATCCTTCTGCGCCTGCGTCATCCCGCCGAGGCTGGACTGCAGGTTGCCGGCCAGCTTTGCGAGACCCACGAAATTGCCCTGCTGGTCGTAGGCCTGAATATTCAGGTCCGACATCAGCGACTTGACTTCTTCGGTCGGGTTCGCGAGACGCAACAGCATCGTGCGGAATGACGTACCCGCGTCAGACCCGAGCAGACCCGCCTGGGCGAACGCCGCCAGCGTGCCCGTGGTCTCCTCTACCGAGATGCCGAACTGCGAGGCGACTAGACCGGCCTGGTTGAGCGCCTGAGCAATGTCGTCGACATCACCCATTGCCTTACCCGCGCCGGCTGCCAGCAGGTCAGCCACATGGGCCGCATCCTTGCCTTTCAAGCCGAACTGCTGCATCGTCGTCGCGGCGATGCCTGCCGCGTCTGCAACACCCAGCCCGCCGGCAGCGGCGAGGTCAAGCGAACCAGCCAGCGCACCACCCAGAATGTCGGCAGTGGACACGCCTGCCTTCGAAAGTTCCTCGATCGCGTTTGCGGACTCCGTCGCGGAAAACACCGTGGAGGCGCCAGCCTCGAGCGCCGCCTCGCGCAGCAGAGCCATGTTGTCGGCCGACTCGTGCGTCGCGGCCTGCACGTACGACATGGCCTGGTCGAAGTCGGCGAATTTCGCGATGGCAACGCCAACACCCGCAGCCAGCAGGCCACCAGCGGCGACACCAGCCTGACCCAAAGTGTTGAGAGCCTCGCGGGTCTGCTGAAGCTTCTCGCCCTGTGTCCCGACCGCTCGGGTGGCGTCGGCAGCCTCAAGCATGCCCCGCTTATATTCAGCAACCTGCGCCGAGAGGGTTACACGGACGACTCTGTTATTTGCCACAATTCCCACCCGCCCATGCAGAACGCCCCCGGCTAATGCCAGGGGCGTCCTTGATCGATTCCTGCTACGGCGCTACCTATTGAGTGCGGGTGCTGCTAGCGTTCTCGCCGTGGCTGCCGCAATCCTCATCATCTTTTTCTTTCTGGTAGCCCTGGGGCTATTCGGCTTCTTCGGGTTTTTCGTGATCGGTTCAACGTTTCGAAAGCAGAAAAAGGCCGAGGCAAACAGTGAGCAGATTCTCGACCGCACCTTCGACGGCCGAAGCAACGTCACCGTAGAGCTAGGCCTAGCCACACTCAAGTACGACACCGTCATCAACGGCGCGGAGGCGCGTGGTTACGCGCTCACTCACCAGGCATCGAACAAGTACGGACCTTCGACTCTTATGTTTCGGAAGTCGTAACCCGCTTCTCAAGCTCGACCTCCCACCGCAGCGCCCAATCATCATCTGGGTTCTGCATCGACTTGCGGCGAGCGTCCCGAGCTCGGTCGATCGCGTCCTGAGCGAAGTCGATCACCGGTTTCGCAACGAACCTGCCGGCGGCATCCGGAGCGAACGGGTTGTTGCTCGGATCCGTGGCGTCCGCGATGGGGATGCCATGAGGGCCGCGCGGCTCATGCTGCGCCTCCCACGAACCCAACAGCAGCCCACGGTCACGGTCCGTGAACTCAGATTCACGCACGGTGATCGACCGCGTTACCCAAGACGGGTGCTTCGGGTCTTCCCGAAGATACGTTGTGACCTCGGCCGGTTCCCATCCCAGGAACCGGCGGGGGGATACTCCTAGTTCGCGGGCGAGCTGGACGGCGAGCCCGCCGCCGCTTTTCCCAGCGACTTCAGCTCCCGGATCGCGTCGAAGACGTTCAACCCCCAGATGACGGTGTGCACGTTCTCGCGGTGGACCGTGTTGAGCACGTCGTACAGTGCATGCCACGTCTCGACGTCGACGGGCTCGCCCGCCACGACGATGTGCGTAACCGGGTAGTCACGCGGAAGCGCCTTCTGGTCGTAACCGACGTGCGCGTCAGACATCACCTGCCGCGGGCGGTCACCTCCGAGCGTGCGGGGTGGGTGCTCCGCCACCAACTGCTGCCAGTCATCCGGCAACAGTCGGGAGAACACCACCGTCACCAGTTCGCCGCCGAGGACCACATCTACGGTCTCCGTCACCGGACGTTCGATCTCTACCCGCTGCTTTGCGATCAGATCTTTGAGATCCACCGTTCACTCCTCACCATCCTCACCAGGGGGAAGAAACCGGGGTGGGAGCCTGGTGAGGGAAACCCCCACCCCGGGGCTTGATCGGCCTACGCCGCCTGAACTTCGATCTCGTGCTCGCGAGCGACCTTTTCCCGGACGTTGAGCTTCTGAATCTTCATCAGCTCCGAGTTGGTCGTCGGGGGCACGTCACGCGGCACCGAGGTCGTGACAGGGATGATCGCGTTGATCTTCGTGTCCTCATCGATGACGTGATCGTTCGGGTACCCGAGGATGTGGACGATGTTCCCGTCCACGCCCGGAGTCCCGAGGGTCGTCTCGATCGCCGTAGGTGCGACGCGGTTGTACACCCACTTCACTTCGACGGTGTCCGTGTGAACACCGTCCATCTCGAGCGCCTGATCCAGCGTGTAGCGACCGACGCTGATCGTCGCGATCTGGTGGTCGTGGCTGAACCCGTCCGGGCCGAGCCCGTACGTGAGGTGCTTGACCGTGTTGGCCGTGAGCTCAGCGACCGTGGGTCGGAACTTGTTGGCGATGGTCGGCACCCACAGGACGATGCCATGTCCGTCCGCGGCCTGACCGCGCTGCACTGCCTCGTTCGGCATTGCTCCTCCTAGGAGTCGGCCCCCGCGGGGGCAGTCTTGTCTGTCTCACCAGCTCGTCGCGCGGAACGCTTCTTTGCGGTCCGCTTCACAAGACCAGGAACGAACAAAGCCGGTCGCGCTTTGGCTACCGGCTTCGAGTCCATGACCATGTACATGTTTGGATTCGCCTCGGCCTCTGCCACCGAAACGTCGAACTCGTGAAGCGGGTCACCTACTGACGCGCCGCGCACACGAACAAAAGGCATCAGTCCCCGTCCTCTCTCCCGCCGAGCCCGCACTTGGCTTCATGCCAGATTTGGGCGGACCTGCTACGGCGTTTCGGATCAAGTGGGATGAAGTGCTCAACCTCGCCGTTCTTCTCATCGCCGACGCGAAGCATTGTGGCGTCCATCAGTCGCTCCCCCTCATCAAGATCGATACCGCCGGCACGTACGCCTCCCCGAACACGGAAGCGATAGCGTCTTCAGCCGCCCGAGTCGCGCCATGCAGGCGGAACGCCATCACTGCTTCTACCGCCTGCTCCGGTGTGAAGCCGTGCCGAATGAGACGAGCAACTTGATTGCCTTCGTCCATTAGGCGCTCCTCGAAATGAAGGTGAACGTGGTGTCCAGGTAAAACAACCGGGCGGTCTTGTCGAACTGCACGCCCTGCAGGTCGTTCGCCGTGCGGTCCTCGCGAATGGGTTCACACACTCGCCCAGGGACCGTCAGGACCAGGCGTAACAGGTGCTTCAGCGCGGCATCAGCCAGCGTCATCACCCCGGCGTGGGACGTGGCGACGAATCGAACATCTACCTCGTAGAAACGGGTCGATCCGTACACCTGCGGCGCCGTGTACCGCTCGTCGTTGAACCGCGGGATGCCAAACTGCACCACCACATAGTTCTCACGTGGCGGCTCCCCCGCGTCGGTCGTGCGGGTGCCCTCGAACACCTTCCCCACGAGCTGCGGCGGGGTAGACAGCGCGGCTTTGAACGCGTCGAACTCGGCCCGCATCAGATCTCCTCCGCCAGCGCATCGAACACGGCGATCTCCAACCCGCGCACGAAGTCGTCCTCATTCGCGCGCACAGCATCTCGAGCCGCGTGCTGCGGAGCGGAGCGGACATTCCCGCCACCGTCCTCCACGAAACCGAATGACCCCGAGTCGCCCACCGTCGGGCCTATCTCCGCGACAATCTCACCCGAAGGGGTCTTGATCTCGTAGTCGATGTCGGCCGCGTACGCGCCCAGGCCGGTCCGGTCGGCACCCTGACGCCAGTCGTCTTTCACGTTGCGGGCGGTGACCTCGAGCGCTTTCTTGACGAACTTGTTCGCCTTGTCCGGGACTCGGGTCAGGTCAGCGGCAAGCTGGTTTAACTCCGAGAAGTCATCGGCCACCGCACACCGCCTAGCTCAGCTCGGTCACCGGGTACCGGTACGCCGTGGACTGCCCCAACGTCGGGGAACCATCCACCTTGTACGCACGCCCCACCAGCGCCACATCCGCTGTGGACGCGGTCACCAGAACGTCCGTCCCCTCTGGGAGAACGACGGACCCATGCGGGAGCGACACGGTCACGTCCTGCGTGGTCACGAGTTGCGACGCGCCCTCGGCGTTGCGCACCGCGTTGTCCGTGTACTTCACCCGCGCGATGCCGTCATACAACGGCTCCCCGACAGGCACACGCGTCGGGTTGCCCGTCGCCTCATCGACACCGTCCGTGAAGTGACCAGCGGTCACCGTCTCGGTCATACGACCTTCGGCTTCGCGGCGCAGATGCGGGAGCATCCAGCCGATGTCGGAGGCTAGGCCCATGATTCACCCGGCTCGTAAATGGGTCCGCCCGCAATGTTCACGCCGCAGGAACACGGCCCACCGAAGTAGATGGAGCACCACGGCGGGTGCGGGGACGAGAACCCCACCCGGTCAACGCTGTACGCGCCCTCCGGTTCGGTCAGCCCGAGCAGCGACCACCACTCGTCCACGATCGTGATGCGCCCCTTGCCAGAGCGGTACGTCCTGGATGCGGACCCGTCATCCACCGAGACAGTCACCTGAGTGGCGTCGTCAGGACGCTTCACATGCGCGACGACCGCCTCGCGGACCACGTAGTTCAGCTTGACCTCATCGATCTCCGGGGCATTCAGCTTGTCCCGCCGGTTCTCGATGAGCATCTCAGCGTCGTCTATCCACAGCTGCCACTGCTGCGCCTGGATCGACTCAGGTTCGGGGGCGGTCACGCCGAGCGCAACCGCGATCATCTCGGGAGTCACAGGCATGACCGCCCCCTTTCCGTCAGGACTGACGCGCCGCGGCGATGACCGCGAGAACGTCTTCCTTCTTCGTTGCTTCGGCGAGGTCGATGTCGTTGTCAGCAGCGAACTTGCGCAGTTCGTCGACCTTCCACGACTTGTCGGGCTCGCCGGTCTTCTCCTGCACGACACCGTCGTACGGCTTCCAGCCGGACGCGTAGCGCGCGTCCTTGTCGTCGGCTACCGAGATCACGACCCCGGTGCCGTCCTGGATGTGCCGGCCCATCAGACGTTCGCCACCTTGTCCTCGATGACGGCGAACTGGTCGACGAAGGCGTACCAGGCGAAGATGACCTCCGCACGGAACAGCACCTCGTTGTGACCGGCGAGGTCGCGGCCGGTGTTGTCGGGGTCGCCATACTCGAGCATGCGGAACGGGAACGTGCGCTGCACGCCCCAGCGGATGCCCTGCTCGAAGTTTCCGACGATGGCGCGGACCTTGTTGTCGGCCGCGTCGCCGTCCTTGGGCTTGCCCGAGACGGTGGACGACGTCGATGCGGCGAGACCCTCGAAGCTGGTCACGTTGGCGCCGAGGCCGAGCTCGGGGTACTTCTTGCGACCGTCGTTGTACCGGGCGGTCGAGACCGTCCATGCGTAGGTCGGGTCGAAGGCGATGCCCGTGGGGTTGTAGCCGTCGGCGATGACCAGGCCGGCGGCCTGCTCGATCACGATGTCGGGCGTACCGAGGGTGCCCGTGGTGAGCTCGACACGGTTCGTGGTGGCGTTGACGTAGTTGTCCCACCCGGTGATCGCGTTGCCGGTGCGCGGGTTGAGACGGTAGTACGCGCCGAGGTCGAGCGCTCGGGCGAGCGCGCGTGCGCACTTCTCCTCGAACTTGTCGAGGATGCTGAGCTGGTAGTCCTCGTCGGCGATCTTGAACTCGTCGCTGGTGCGGAAGTTCACGACGGCCTTGTGAGGCACGGCGATCACCGAACTGGGCTTGGCGTCGTCGGACGACTTGGCACCCGACTCCTCGACAAACTCGGCCGTCAGGTCGTCGTCGAAGGTGACGATGTTGACATCACCGAAGCGCATGGGCTCCTGGCCCGAGAGCGCCGCGATGGTGGATCCGGTCTTGGTCTTTTCGACGATCCCGTCCACGATCTGCGTGGGCAGGAGCACGTCGCTGCTGGTCAGAGTGACCATGTGGTTGCCTCCTAGGCGTCGTCACCCCGCAGGGAGGCGAGCCAATCGCGCTTCGCCTTGTCCTTCGGGGAAATGGTGGTGGTTACGGTCTGGCCCTCCTTGCGGGCACGCAGACCGTTCTTCTTCTGATCGGTGTTCCGCTCAGCGAGGCGCTTGGCCTGCGCTTCCAGGGACTCCGCGTCCGAACCGGTGAGGAACAGGTCACGGTCCTCAGCCGAGATGCCGTGCTTCGCGGCGATGTCCGACCGCAGTGCGCGCGCTTCGGCCGCGGCGTTCTTCGCTTCGAGATCCGCGAGCTTCTGCTCGATGGTCTTCGCCCCGTCGGCCTTCGCCTTGAGGTCGTCGTAGTCGCCGAACTTGTTCTTGGCCTGCTGTGCCAGACGGTCCTTGATGAGGGTGTTGACCTCGTCTTGGGTGAAGGTCTTGGCCTCCTGCTCGCCCCCGCCCTGCCCGTCTCCGCCAGCTCCGCCCTGTTCGCCATCGAAGTAGCGAAGGAAGGGCCGGTGCCATGTCGGCTCGAAGTGCGCGCCGAGGATCTGCTTGTTCATCACTGATTCATCCCGTTTCCGTCCCGTCGGACATCAGAGCCCCCGAAACCGTCGGGTACGGCCCCGCCTCAGCGGGAAGATCTGGTGTGCGAGCGCTCGGCCTCGTCGGGGTACTCCGACGCGATCCACTCACGAACGCGTTGACGCTGCTTCGCGCTCTTGTTCCGGCGAGAGGCCATGTACTCGATGACGTTGGCTTCGTCTCCCGGTTGCCCGCGGAACCACGGCTGTACGGTGCACTGACAGTTGCCGTGCGAGGCGAAGTACGCCGTCGCCTGCTTGTACACGGCCCCACGCCCAGCGAGCATGCGACAAAACCCGCACGCCCCGCCTGACGCAATGCGCTTGTACCCAACCGCCTCTTTGTCGCGTAGACGATTCCCGATCACGGTGTCGCGGTACGGGCGGACAACCTCTGACCGCATGATGTCGGTCAGACGGTCGATCGCTGCCTGCTCGTTCTCGGTCGACAGCGGCTCCACCGCCCACGCGAGGCCACGGCGGATAGCCACCACCCGGTCGAGGATGACCGGCTCCGCCGCAAACCGCCCTTTTGCTCGCGCCTTGCTTCGGGACTCGTCGTAGAAGTCGACCGCGAGCGCGGCTGACCCTTCGGCGTAGTACCCGATCAGCGACGAACCCGTCTCGATCATCTGCAGGCGACGTACCTCGAACGAACCGCTCGTGCGCCGCAGGGCCCACTCAGCCGAGTCAATGCTGTCGTCAATGACGAAGCCGAGCGCCGCTTTCGACTCACGCGGCGTCATTTGCCGGCGCCGTACGTCGGTTTACGACCGACTCAGCGATACGGCGACCACTGTTGGCCGTGCGCTCTTTCATCGCCTCATCGATCTCGTCCGGGGTCAGCCCCAGCAGCTTCAAACCGACGCGGGTCTCCTTGAGCCACTCGACCGCAGCGAGCTGCTTGCCGCCGGCGTCCGCCTCCGCAGCGCGGGAGACGTACACGGGCGAACGCCAGTCCGGCTTCACCGACGCGAACGCTTCCGGCTCCTCACCATTTTGAATAGCGAGGGCACGAGCGACGGTGCGACGGGTCGGTACCGACCAGTCATCCATCGCCCCCTCCGCCTCGGCAATGAGGTTCTCGCGAGATGCGGTGTACGAGTCAGACGACGTTGGGTTCGCGAGATCCGTCAGCGCGAAGTCCGAATCAGGAAGGTCGTACTCACGAGCCTCGAGCTTGGCCAACGCGTTCAGGTCAGCCAGGTGCGGCGCCGGCGACGATGCATCGACCTGCTTCACCTCGGCGCGACCGCTGGAACCTGCGGGAGCTTCCTCGTCGTCGGGAATCCCGAACATACGCCCCAGCGCAATTTGCCACGCGGCTTTCTGCGACCCGTCGGCGTTCTTGAAAATCGCCTCCGACGCACCCAGCAACCACAACTGCGGCATCGAATACACATCCATGTGCCCCTCAAGGCGGATGAGCTCACGAACGGCGGCGTGCTGGTGCGAGATCGCGGCCGGCGTGATGCGCGACCGCCCGAGCTTCTTGGACAGTCGCGGCTTGTACACGAGCGCCTCAGCAGGCATTCCGAACGCGTGCTCCGACCGGTCCATCACCCAACGACCATGCTCGTCGACCTCAGCCTCGACCGTGACGCCATCCTGGTAGAGGTAGAACCCGGTCACCCGGTTCCGGTCCCACGATGTGATCGACAGCAGGCTGTCAAGACGCTTGGCGCGGTTGTTCCACTCGCCGGTCGCGTTCAGCGCGTCTTTCGCGTGCACCAGCGCCTTCGGTTCCCCGTCCTCGCCGTGAGTGGTGATGAGGAACGAGACGCCGTGCATGAGCGAGTCGGTGCGAGCCTGCGCGAGCTCGGAGTACAGGAAGTTCGAGTCTTCGAGCTCCCGCATTCCGACCTGATCCAGGTCGCCATCGATCCACTGCATCCGATCGAGCCGACACCGACGCGCGAGACCATCTACGCCCTTCGCGGCCCACCCGAGCGCTAGGCCGAGGCGGTAATACTGCGGCGGGATCACGCTGCCGACCTGCTGCACGGCGCGCTTGCCGTCGTACAGGTCGGACCGCTTTTTGTTGTGGGGGCGCACCTCACGCAGCTTCTCGAGCAGGTAGTTCACGGTGATGGTGTCGTCCTCACCGAGGCCCGGTATACGGATCACCTGTTCGGTCACAACACCACCGCCGTTCGCTGACTCGCACGCCGCGTCGGGCGTTCCACATCGTTCTTCTGAGCGCCCCAGAGCGCCAGAGTCGCCGCCACCACGGGAGTGATGTCGGAATCTTCGTCCTTGCGGTTCCACGCCCACGCCCCCGCGAGGGGACGCTTCCGCGCGAGAGACAGCGCAACGTTCATCTGCGGCTGATCCGTGTGCCGAAGCGTCTGCGTCGGCTCCATCACCGCGTCGAAAAACTTCCCCGACGCGATCGCCATATCCCGCCCCTCGGCCGCAGCCAAGGTGACGACCACGTTCGTACCCTTGAGGTAGTTCCGCCCCTTGCGCACCTCTACCAGACCCGACATCTCATCGACCACCACAGCGTGCAACGTGTTCTTCGCAGCGCGAGCCGCAACCCACGTCGACACCCATTCCGTGCCAGCCTTCTGGTCGTCGAGCTCGACGTGCCACAACCCGTCAGCACGCTGCCCCGCAAGAGACACCGACGACACTTTGCGGTTCGGTGCGACGTCGATCGCAAGCGTGATCCGCTCGATCGCCATCGAAGCGGGGTCTTTCGCCCGCCCCCACGATCCAGCGTCGATAACTTCGGGCGTCCCGGACGGATCCCAAATTCCGAGCGCTTCACGCCGGAACGAGTCATCGTCTTTCAAGTTCGCCCGCATGCGCTGCATCGCCTCGAGAGGCGTGCGATGCGGATACGACGGGTTCGCCTTCTCCCACTGCTTCGGATCGTCGAGGTCCGCGTCCTCGTCAGCCGCCATCTCCACGTAGAACGTGTCGACAGACTTCCCCGCCAACGCGTCCGTGCGCCGCAGAGTGAAATCCTCACCCTTGTCCTTTGGGCGGGGCGGCGTGCCCATGAAGAACAGGAGGGCACCTGCCGGGTGCTTCGACTGGTTCGATGCGGGCACCATGTCTTCGAGTGCCGCTTCGTCGAGGATCTGCGCCTCGTCGAACACCTCGAAGTCGACCTGGTCGAAACCGCGACCGAACCCGTCCGCTCGGGCGCCGAACATGATGACCGACCCGTTACGGAACCGGATCTCCTGCTCACCGTTCGCCGTGCGGATACCGTTCGACCGGTTCGGGAGCAGGTGAGGGACGATCTTCGGGCGCCGGACGTACCCCTGCATCGTCGTGAACGTCTTCGTCGCCGTCTTCACCCGGTGAGCGGTCCACAGCACCGTCGTGTTCGGGAACAGCACGCACAGCGCGATCATCACCATGCCGACGAAGAACGTCTTACCCACCTGACGGGGAATGCTCAACACCACACCACCGACGGTGGCCGCGTACTTCCCGTTCTTCCGCTTCCCGAACGCAACCGACCCGACGCCCTGCTGCCAGGTATCGAACCGGACACCCATCAACGCGCACTGCGCCTCAATCCGCGGCCACCCCGTCGTCACAATCCCCTTGGGGATGACAAGCTCTCGAGCAGCCTCAGATAGCCGAGGCGTCGAAGACACCGTCTTGGACTGTCGCGGCGACCCCATCCACTTCCTCCGCGATCCGTGCACGCTCCGCAGCGATCTGCTTCCGGATCTCCTCAAGCCGACGCGTCAACGCCGCCAAATCACGCGGCGGGCACGTCACATCAGCCACCTGATCCGCCACCCGATCCCGCATCGCCATCAACAGCTCAAGGTCCGAACCATCACGCGCCGCCTGATCAACCGTCATCTTCCGAGGCGGCGTCGGACCAACCGGTATCTGCTCTGCATCTCCGGGGTTGTTCAACGCCCTCAGATTGGGCCGCTTCGGCCGGTTTGCCTTGCACCGATCAGAGCAGTACCGGACCCGCCGATCCGTTGTGTTCAGCGGCTTCTTGCACGTCGAGCACTTCATGGCGCACCCCCTCAGAGAGCCGCCAACGGCGAGGTCAGATGTTCGAATGTTCCCACCGGGGTTTCAGCGGGGCATCGTGGAAAAACCGTGGGGAGAGAAAACGGCTATACCCGGAGACCTTTCGTGAGAGGCCCTTGGGGGCCCCTCCCCACCCCGCTCGAACGAATGTTCGAATGCCGTTCGCATGCCCTCGATCACTTGAGTGACCCGGAGCGGCGGACGATGGGTGCGATGATGCGTGCGCGCTTCTTGTTGTTGCATCCGGCGTGGGCTGGCCTGGCGTTGGACACGGCGTGCTGTCCGCCCTTGTCGAGGGGTATGTCGTGGTCGGCGACGAACGCTTCCGGGTTTGGTGTGCGCGTCCCCGGTAGGTAGTAGGGGATGGTGTAGTCAATGGGTTCGCCGCAGAGGTGGCAGTTGCCTCCTACCTTGCGGACGTGGTTACGCATCCGGTACTGCATGGCACTGTCACGTCGGACCATCAGCGTGCCCGTCCCGTGACGGTGCGCCAGAAGCGGCGCCACCACAGTCGGCGGATGACACGGCGGATACCCCGGCGCTCAGCCGGGGTGAAGCCTGACCAGTCCATCAGCCGTCCGCGCCGTCTTTGCCGAACAGGGCGATGGACACGATGAAGGTCCATCCCATGAGCGGGCAGAACAGCAGCCCGCCGAGGACGATGTTGTGCTCGGCGACCTTGGTGCCCATGAAGTAGAAGGGGAAGGCGACCACCGCGAGAGCCTGAGCGAGCACCGCTCGCCAGCTCAGGTCTTTCCCGTTGCTTCTGCTCATCAGTCGCTCCCTCGGATGACAGTGGGCTCGTCCTCGTCCAGATCAGCCATGAGCACGTCACAGCAGACACCCCACGCGGGCTCACCACACACACCACAGCGAGGCATCAGGTCCCCGGGTTCGGGCGGAACCCGATCGTGTCGGCGAAGTCCGTCTGCTGGTAGTTGGTCTCGACCCGGGCATCTCCGCCGTACTGGCCGGGGGTGGGTTCAGACGGTGGGGTGCA
>Ga0308171_1001441_pt1 | contig 31764 bp, 17 predicted proteins | sample PhyGR1_FD_202135 | JGI IMG/M metagenome (GOLD analysis project Ga0308171, IMG submission 202135) | Phyllosphere microbial communities from UC Gill Tract Community Farm, Albany, California, United States - DLSLSG.R1 | ecosystem: Host-associated > Plants > Phyllosphere > Unclassified | place: USA...
GAGGAAGGCATCCTGCTGGTGTTTGTCCAGCAGGCAGAACGTCAGCAGTAGCTGGATACGTTCATGGTCCGATGATTTCACGGTGCGACACCTTGCAGATACCCCATTCCGCTGGATACGGAATGCTCCTGACCAGACTAGGTATCTGCCTGCCGATGGCTATCAGACAGGGCCCGGTTTGTGCACGGGCGCGCTGAAGCTGTGACGGGCGGTCAGTTGCTTTCGTCGGCGGCGTTGTGGCGCGAAACCTGGGAGGCTTGCACCAAGCCGCTGCTGATCGCATAGCGGAAGATGTCGCTATCGCGGGCCAGGCCCAGCTTGCGCATCGCAGCCATTTTCTGCGTGCTGATGGTCTTGCGGCTGCGCCCGATTCGTTGGCCGATCTCGGCCACCGACAGGCCTTCGGCGAACATCCGCAGCACTTCGCTTTCGCGTTTGGTCAACTGGCCCTGCGCCGTTGCCAGCGTGTCCGCAGGCGGCTGGGCGAGCAGCTGTTCGATAGCCGGCGACAGAAAGGCCTGCCCGGCGAACGCGCAGCGGATGGCGTGTTCCAGATGCAGATGTGGATCGGACTTGCTGACGACTACCTGCACGCCAACATCCACGATGCTGCGCAGCACCCACGGATTCTCCACCCCGGTAAGCACGATGCGCCGCACCTGTGGAAAGCGCCGCGCAAGGAAACGCAGCAGGGCGATGCCATCGCCGTAGCGGCCCTTCGGCATCGAGAAGTCGGCCACCACCACGTCCACTGGCTGCTGGCCCAGCAGCTCGACCATGCCGGTGGAGTCGGCGGCCAGCCCGACGATCTGGATATCGGCCACCGGGCCGAGCATGTGTTCCATGCCGGCCAGCAGCACTGGGTGGTCATCGGCGATCACGATGCGAATACTCAAGGCGATGGTTCCTTTTCCTTGGACGGGGAGGAGGGGAGGCCGGCGCCGACCACCGCGAACGATCCGCATGCATGCCTATGATACGCTGGCCCGAGCCGGTTGCCGGGCGTTCGGCACTGCCCGTTCCTGCCCGGAGAATCGCATGAATACCGCCCCTTTCAGGGTTGCCGTGGCAGATGACCACCCGATGGTGCGGCTGGGCATCGAGAGCAGCCTGGACGGTTACCCGATGTTCCAGGTGATCGGCGCGGTCGCCGATTCCACCGAACTGGTGGCGCTGCTGGATGCGCAGCCCTGCGAGGTGCTGATCACCGACTTTGCGATGCCCGGGGGCGCCCATGGCGATGGGCTGCAATTGCTGGACGTGCTGCATGCGCGCTACCCCGAGCTGCTGGTGGTGGTGATGACCGGCATCGACCAGCCGGTGATGATCCAGGCCATCCTGGCCCGCGGCGTGGCCGGCCTGGTCAGCAAGGCCGACGATGTGGCGCACGTGGCCCATGCGGTGACCGCCGCGCACGCGCACCGCCGCTATCTGTCGCCCACCATCGCCGCGCTGTCGCCGGCGGTGCCGGGCCAGCGGCGCACGTTGCGGCTGTCCCCGCGCGAACAGGAGGTGCTGCAGCTGTACGTGGATGGCGTGTCGATCACCGCCATCGCCGAGCGGCTGCAGTTGCGCAAGCAGACGGTGAGCACGCAGAAAGTCAGCGGCATGGCCAAGCTGGGCATCGAGCGCGACGCGGACCTGTTCAAGTATGCCGCCGAGCTGGGCTTGGCCAACCGCGACGGCGCGGCCTAGGCCGCTCAGGGCGAGGCGGGACCTGCGTTCGTCGCGGCCGCTGGCGCCGACGGGGTGACCGCCGGCATCGGGTCAGGCAGTCCGACCACCTCCACCGTCCAGCCGGGGATGCCGGCGCTGAGCCGCTCGCGCAGCGTGGCGACCGCATCGTCGGCCGGCGGCGGCTCATCGACGGGAGCCTGTGGCGGCGTGCTGCCGGGCAACTGCGGCGGCAGGGTCACCACGATGCGCTTCTGCATGCCATCGAGCATCACCTCGGCGGGGATATCGCCCAGCAGCGCATGCACGCGTTCAACCGCCAGGCTGTCCAGCTCGCCGCGCAACTGGCGGGTCTGCGCCGACAGTGCATTGACGCTCAGCCGAAGGCCATCCAGGTCGGCGCGGTCGCGGCGGCCGTTGTCATTGGCTTCCAGGGTCTGCCGCACGCGCACGCTCGGCGGGCTCGGCAACCGCGCCGCCAGGCGCGCGGCCAGGTCGTTCTGGGCACTGCTGATGTAGGCCGGCACCATCGCCACGAGGTCCACCGCGTAGCCCTGGCCGCTGCGCACCACGGTGATCTGTTCGATCGAGGCGTTGCGTGCGTGCAGGTATTTAGTGACTACCGCGCGGGCCTGGTTGGCCGTCCAAGTCTGTTCGCCGATATCGCGCAGGGCCAGGCCCAACGGCAAGGCCAGCAGGATGAAGGTGGTGGCGATGACCACCGCCTGCCACGCGGTGTGGCGGGGCGAATTTTCCATGCCGAAGCCGTACCACTTGGCGATCAGCGTCACGCTCAGGGCGATCGCCAGCAGGTTGGTCATGAACAGGAAGAACGCGCCGCCGGCGATGCCGAGGTCGCCGGTGGCCAGGCCGAAGGCGACCACCGCCAGCGGCGGCATCAGCGCGGTGGCGATGGCCACCCCGACGATCGCTTCGCCCTTGCGGGTAATCACCGCATAACCGCCGGCCAGGCCGGACAGCAGTGCCACCAGCAGGTCGAACAAGGTCGGCTGGGTACGCGCCAGGATTTCACTGGTGGCTTCGCGCAGCGGCGACAGCCAGACGATGCACATCGCCGTGCCCAGCGCCAGCAGCACGCCGGCCAGCAGCGCCAGCAGCGCCCGGCCCATCATCCGGAAGTCGACCACGCACAGCGAAAAGCCCAGCTGCACGATCGGGCCCATCAGCGGAGAAATCAGCATCGCGCCGATCACCACCGCCGCCGAGGACTGCAGCAGGCCGAGGATGGCGATGCCGCAGGACATCACCGCCATGAACGCATAGCGCGGGGTCAGGCCGCCGCCATCGCTGACGTTGGCGATCACCGCATCGTGCTCGACCGGGGCCAGCAGGCGCGCGCGCCATCGGCGCCACAGGCCGTGCGCCGATGCCAGCAGCGTGGTGGGCGAGGAGGGCAGGGCGCTCATCGATCGGCTCCCGGCTGTGCGGGCATCGGCGCGGCAGTCGCGCCCCGGTGCAGGCGCATGAAATACCACAGCAGGGTCAGCGCATCGAACAGATCGCGGCGGCCGGCCAACAGCTGGCGGCCGCGCATGACATTCCAGCAGCCGTAACCGGTGCGGATCAGAAAGTGTTGGGAGGTATCGGGCATGGGGCGCTCCTGCGGACGACATCGACCGTGCGCCGCATCATCGGCCACGCCGCTGCATCACCCCATCGGACCGGGCCTATTTCGCCCGGCCCGGCGGCATTCAGTCCAGCCGCGCCGCATACGCATCCAGTACCGCGGCCAGATCATCGGCCAGCGCCCGTAGCGGCCCCTGCAGTGCCTGCACCGGGGCCGCTCTCAGGTCCAGCTCGAACACCCCGCAGCGCTGCGCCAGCGCCTGCTCGCCTAACATCTGCAATGCCCCCTTGAACGCATGCAGGCGGTCGATCGCACGTTGCGCGTCGCCAGCGTCCAGCGCCTGTTGCAGTTGGTCGAGGTCGTCGCGCCCGCTGTCCACGAACAGACGCAGCACCCGTGGCGGGAACGGTCGGGCGGGCGCCGGCGATGCAGCCGGTTGGATGGGTTCGGCGGCCGGCGCGGTGGCCGGGGCAGGGCCGACATGACGGGTCAGCATGCGGTCCAGTGCGGCCAGGCTCATCGGCTTGAGCAGCAGGTCGGTGATGCCGGCGGCACGACAGCGCTCACGTTCGCTGGACAGCGCGGTGGCAGTGATGGCGAGGATCGCCTGCCGCTCGCCGCGCCCCCGCAGCGCTTGGGCCAGCTCGTAGCCGTTCATCACCGGCATGTTGATGTCGGTCAATATCGCTGCGTAATGCCCTGGTTGCCAGCGTTGCAGGCCGAGCTGGCCGTTGTCGGCGGTATCGACAAGGAAGCCCAATTCCTCCAGCTGCTGCTGGATCAGTTCGCGGTTGACCGGGTTGTCTTCCACCAGCAGGACGCGCCCGCGTTGACCCAGCGCCGCCAGCGGCGGCGCGGACTGCGGCGACGGTGACGGTACCTGAGCCAGGATCGCATCGACCAGGGCACTGCTGGAATAGCAGGACACCTGCAGTTGCCCGTCCACCTGGCGCGCCACCAGCGGCCCGCCGCTGTGGGCGCGAACCACCCGCGCATGCGCCTCCAGCAGCCGTTGCTCTTCTTCTTCGCTCCACGCGCGCCGTTCGCCGACGATCACCAGCACAGCATCGTGGCCGTCCATGCTGCGCGGGCGGTCCAGCACGGTCAGCGCCGCGCCCAGTCCGGTGAGAAGGGTGTCGAATTCGGCGCGCCACTCCGCGGCAGCCGACAGCAGAGTGATCGACGCGCCTTGCAGCGGTGTCGCCGCAGTCGCTGCATCGGCGGCCGGCGCGGCCGGCACATCCAGGGTGAACAGGCTGCCCACTCCGGGCGTACTGTCGGCCTGCAGGTCGCCGCCCAGCAGCTGGGCCAACTGCTGGCACAGTGCCAGGCCCAGCCCGGTGCCGCCGTAGCGCCGCGAGATGCTGGCATCGGCCTGGGAGAACGGCTGGAACACATGCTCCATCTGTGCGGCGGTCATGCCGATGCCGCTGTCCACCACCTGGAAGCGCAACATCGGCGCAGCGTCGGTACTGTCCGGTGCCGGCAATACCCGCACCAGCACCCGGCCGTCATCGGTGAACTTGATGGCGTTGCTCAGCAGGTTGTTGAGGATCTGGCCGATCCGGTGCGCATCGGCCACGTATCTGGTGGCCAGACCCGGATCGACGGCATGGAACAGCTTCAACCCTTTCTGCTGCGCCGCAGGGGCGTACAGCAGGGCGGACTGCTCGATCAGCCCGCGCAGGCCGAACGGTACCGGGTCGATATCCAGTTGCCCGACTTCAATCTTGGAGAAGTCCAGTACGTCACTGATGGTGGCCATCAGGGCGTCCGCCGACAGCCGGATGCGGTCCAGGTGTTCGTGCTGGGCCGGCTCCAGGCGCGAGCGCGACAGCAGCTCCAGGTGGCCCAGCACGCCATTGAGCGGCGTGCGGATTTCGTGGCTCATAGTCGCGACGAACGCGCTCTTGGCACGGCTGGCCGATTCGGCGGCCAAGCGCGCCCGCTCGGCATCCTCGCGCGCAGCATCCAGCCTCTCCTGCAGTTCCATCTGCGCGGTGACATCGCGCAGTGCGCAGACCCAGACTGGCTGGTCCTGGTAGGATGCGGCGGCCATCACTACCTGCAGCTGGCGGGCACTGCCATCGTCGCTGTCCAGGGTCCAGTGGAATTCCTGGGGCGCCGCGTCGGCCTGGCGGTGCACGTGGGCGGCCAGACCGGCATACAGCGGGCGCAGCGCCGGTGCATGGGCGGCGATGGCGTGGGCCACCTCGTTCTCCGCCAGCGGCGTGCCGTCGCTCGGGTCGAGCAGGCACAAGCCCACCGGCGTGGCCTCGATGATGGTGCGGCTCAACGCCTCGCTCTCATACACCCGCGAGGCATCGGCAAGCGCGGGCGCGAACACGCGGCGGTCCAGCAACAGCAGCAGCCCCCACAGCATGCCCAGGATCAACAGCGTGGCGCCGGCGCGCAGCAAGAGGTCGTCGCGCTGGTCGGCCAGCAGGTCCGACCAGCGGTAGAAATGCACCAGCGTCCAATCCACACCGCGGATCGGGCCGGCAACCATGAACAGGCCTTCCTCGTGCAGGGCCAGCGGCGCATCCTGCTGCAGCGGCAGGCTCAATCCCCGCAGGGCCGCCTCGGCATCGGCCGGCACCGCGCCGCTGGCCAGCACCCGCTTGCCGTCGTTGGTGACCACCAAGAAGGCACCGGGGCTGGCTGCCGCCAGCCGCGACTGGACCTGATCCAGGCGCTCGAAATTCACGTGGCGGAAATAGACCTCATCGTGTGCGGCCAGGGTCAGCATGCCGACCAGCGCAGGGCGCCGGGTCATCGGGTTCTGGCCCAGGAAGGACACCAACCGGCCCTGTCCGTAGGCGCTCTGCAGTGGCCCGGCGGCCGGGTGCAGACCTGCCAGCCGTGCTTCATTGGCGGTCAGGCGCTCGAACGCCTGCGCGCGGGTGCCTACCTTGAGCGCCTGCAGCAGTTCCACCTCGTCGCGCACCCCGGTGACCGCCAGCAACCGCCGCGAGGGATCGTAGACGTACATCCAGAACGTAGGCCCGGCCTGCAGCGCGGTGATGCTCACCGCCGCGTAGGAGGAGTACTCCTGGATCAGGCCCATATAGGCGGCCAGTTCCGCAGCCGGCATCTGCCCGCTGTCGCGGCCCAGCACCAGCCACGGCACCGCAGTCTTGCCCGGGGCGCGAACGACCAACTGCTCGCCGTCGGCGACGAAGGCCTGGCGCAGCGGCTCGCCGGTGCGTTCCAGCACATCGCGCTGGGAGCCCCACAGCGCATCGTTGGCATTGATCGCACTGGCATAGGCACGGTCGCGCTGGCTCAGGTGCAGGTCCAGCGCCTCGCGTGCCTGCAGGTACTGCTGGCGCTGTCCGGTGTGGAATTCGCGGATGCCCAGCAGCACACTGATCGCAGCGGTCGACAGGATCAGCACGGTCACCAGCAGGCCGCCGCCAAACAGCAACCGGCGCTGGTGGCGGCGCAGCAGGGACAATCGTTCAACCGGGCGGGAGGGCGCGCTCATCGGCCGATCGTGCGCCAACCGGCGCGAAGTTGCCATCGGTCGCGGCAACGGCGCGGGCGTCACGGCAGTGCCTGGCTGGCGACCGGCGCCGCCCTCGGCAGGCTGCACAGCAGCTGCAGCAAGGCATCGCTGGCGTAGCAGGAAACGCACCAGCCGGCCGGCTGCTGCTGCGCGCTCAGTGGCCCGTCGGTGCGTACCCGCACCAGCGGGGCGTGCGGGCGCGACGCCAATGGCAGGTCCAGCGCGTTGGCCGAGCGCTCGAACAGCAACACCGCATCGGGCCGGGGCCCCTCGGCGGGTGCTTCGTCCAGCGCCGCGCTCACCGACACCTGCGCGCCCCAGCCCTCCAGCCGGCGCACCAGTTCGGCACGCCAGTTGGCCGAACGCGAGACCAGTACCAGCCGCATGCCCTGCAGCGGATACGCCGTCGCCGGTGCCGCCAGCCGTTGTACCGGCACTTCCACGCGGAACACGCTGCCCACCCCGGGCGTGCTGTCCACCGCGATGCTGCCGCCCATCCGCTCCACCAGCTGGTGGCACAGCCACAGGCCAAGGCCGCTGCCGCCAAAGCGGGTACGGATCGACGCATCGGCCTGCACGTAAGGTTCGAACAGGCGCAGGCATTGCGCTGGGCTCAATCCGATTCCGGAGTCGGCCACTTCCAGGCACAGCAGGGTACGCCCCTCGTGCTCGCGGATTTCAGCGCGCAGCAGGATGCGCCCGGACAGGGTGAACTTCACCGCATTGCTCACCAGATTGCGCACCACCTGTTCGATCCTGCCCTGCGCGCCGCGGTAGGGCATCCCGGTGCATTCGGCCAGCGACACGTCCAGATTCACGCTGCGCTCCAGCGCAAGCGGCGCGTAGAGCGTTGCCACCCGCTCCAGCAGTTGGGCCGGTTCGAACGGCGCATCGTCGATCTCCAGCTCGCCCGACTCGACGCTGGACAGTTCCAGCACGTCGCTGATGGTTGCCAGCAGCGCGTCGGCCGACTGCGTCACGCGCGACAGGCGCTCCTGCTGGGCGTCGTCCAGCGACGAGCGTGCCAAGAGCTCCAAATGGCCGAGGATGCCGTGCAGCGGCGTGCGCAGTTCATGGCTGATGGTGGCCACGAACATGGTTTTTGCCTGGCTGGCGCTCTCGGCATCGATGCGAGCGCGTTCCTGGCGTTCTTCAAGTTGGACCCGTTCGGTCAGGTCGCGCAGTGCGCACAGCAGCACCGGGCGGTCCTGATAGGTGGCTCGGGTCGCGCCCACCAGCAGTTGTCGGGCGGTGCCGCCGCGCACGTCGGGCACAGCCATCTGGTACTCGCGCCCCACGCCGGTGGCGCGCGCGGAGGCGAAGCCGGTGACCAGGTTCTGGTACAGCGATTCGCCCACCGAATCGGCGCCGGCCGCATAGTGGCCGACCAGTTCGTTCTGCAGCACCGGGCGATTGCGCTCGATATCGATCAGGCACAGGCCGACCGGCGACATCCCGATCAGGGCGCGATTGACGTCCTCGCTCTGGTACACATGTGCCGCGCGCGCGATCAGCGGCCCCAGCACGCGCCGGTCCAGGCGAAGCAGCAACACCCACACACCGATCACCAGCCCTGTGCCAAGCAGCACGATGGCGGCCAGCGTCGGGGCACCGTCACGCATGATGTCCTGCCACCGGTACACGTCCACCAGCGACCAGTCCGTGTCATGCACCAGGTCGGCGATGTAGTAGTGCCCGTGCTGGCTGTGCCGGGTCAATGCGGCGCGCTCAGGCGTCCACAGGCCGCGGGCATGCAGGGCTGCCAGCGGCAGCGGAGCAGGACCGCTGCCCAGCAACACTCGACCATTGGGCGCCAAGACCATCAGGTGGTCATCCCCGCTGCGCTTGAGCAGGGCGGTAAACCTGGCCAACGGCTCAAACGCGACGAAGGTGCCCACCGGCTTGTTGCCATCCAGCACCGACAGTGCCGAGACCAGGCTGGGCTGGCCCGTGATCGGGTGCAGGGCGACCCCGCGTCGCACCCGTGCGTCTTCGCGCGTCGGGTGCAGGCCGGCGATGGTGTGGCCTGAATGGGTCGGCGGGGCCAGCCGTCCGTAAGCCAGCAACTGCTTGAACAGGGCATCGCGGTTGTCCACCTGCAGGGAGCGGTCCAGGTGGGTTTCGGTCAGGCCCTGATTGAGGACCAACAGGTGACCGCTGACGTCGTGGAAGAAGGCCGGCTGCGCGGCGGCCTCTTGGGGATCGGTGCTGGAGACACCCAGGATGATCGAAAGCGCCGTGGCAAAGCGCAGGTAATGCCGCAGGCGCGCCGGGTCCCAGTCGGACGTGCCCTGCCCAAGCACCATCTGGGGCACGCTGTCGGTACCGGCATTGGCCAGGTCTCGCTGGTCGTGCACCAGGAACGAAGCCACCGGGTCGGCGCTGTCGAAGCCGCTGGTCCAGGTCTCCGGTGGGTGACGCCAGGCATACTCGGCCATGTTCTGCAGGCGCACCAGGTCGACATCGCGCTGCACCAATGCGGTGTTCAATGCAGCAGCCGCGCGCCGGAAATCAGACTTGCGTTCGGCATGGTAGCTGTCGACATGCAGGACGATGCCGACCAGCATCCCTATCACGATAACAAGGGTAAGCAGGCCGCCGCCAGCAAACAGCAGGCGACGATGATGGCGGTGCAACGCCGCCACGTCCTGATGGACACCTGCCGCTGCGGCGACCGGGCCGCCAAAGTAGCGTCGAACTGGGTCAAGAAACATGGCGGCATTCCGGAACGGACAGGGAGCGAAGCGGGATGGCCAGGCGCAAGCAAAAGGTGGCACGTGTCGTGCCGCCACTGGATCCAGCGCCCGGAGGGTCACCGGAGAATGAAGAACCAATGTGGGATGCCCCATAGGACCCGGCTGAAAAAACGGCCCCGTGTCTGATCTGTACGGACAACCTGGCCGCGCGCGTCGGGCCGGGGAGAGCGGGCCGGAAAGAGCCGGGAGGTTCGCACCCCGGTGCGACCCGGATTCGCTGCGGCCGGCTTTGTCTTTTGGGCCACGTCCGATGTATCGCACCTGATCGAATTCCTAGTCTGCACTCCATACGCAGCTGCGCCATCCGGGCGCCGGCGTCATGCCCTACCACGGAGTGCACTCATGAACACCATCTATCGAATTGTGTGGAACAACGCCCTTGGCAAGTGGGTCGTTGCATCCGAGCTGGCCACCGGCCGCAGCAAGCGCGCCACGCGGCGCAGTGTGCTGTCGTGCGTGTTGGCGTCGCTGTTGTTGTCCCCGGCATTCGCTGGTGAGCCTGTTACCGAGCCGATGGCGTGCTCCGGTGTCGAACAGACCGGCGCGAGCTGCCAGCACGACGTGCGCATTGCCCACGCAGCCCTCCTGGCCGACAGCGACCCGGTGGACATGAGCCAGCTGCGTGCTACCACCCAGGGCATCGCCGACGCCTTGGGTGGCAGCGCCAGTGTGGATGCAGCCGGGCTGCTCACCGCGCCCAGCTATGTGCTGGGTGGTGCCACTTTCAACAATGTGGGCAGCGCGCTGCTGGGGCTGGATGAGCGGGTCACCAACAACGAACAGGCCATTGCCAATATTCCCAATGGCAGTCGCTTCATCTCGGTCTACGCCAACACCGGCAACGCCGCGTCGGTCAATGCGGGGCCCAATTCGATGGCGGTTGGCCCCAGTGCATACGCCACCGGTAACGGTGCCAATGCTTTCGGCGCGGCTGCGCGGGCCACCACCAACGGCGCACTGGCGGTCGGCGGCAGCGCCAACGCCACCGGCAACAATTCCACCGCGATCGGCTTGAGCGCGGCGGCGTCGGGCGGCAATACACTGGCCATAGGTACCAATGCGCGAGGCACCGCTGCATCCTCAACCGCCCTTGGCGCCTCCTCAAGCGTGGCCAGCAACACCTCCACAGCGATCGGCTATTACGCGGCGGTCGCCGGCGGTAGCACCAACGCGGTGGCCATCGGCGCAAACAGCAGCGTAGCCACCGGTTTCACCAACGGCACCGCTGTGGGCGCTGGCAGCCGCGTGGCCGCAGCGAGTGCCAGTGCCCTCGGTGCCCAGGCCCAGGCCACCGCGACCAACGCCGTCGCAATCGGTGCCGGCTCGCTGGCCGACCGTAGCGGTAGCGTGTCGGTCGGCAAGGTCGGTGGCGAACGCCAGCTTGTCAACGTCGCTGCGGCCACCGGAGCGACCGACGCGGTCAACCTTGCCCAGCTCGGCGCAGCCACAGGCAGCGTCGCGACGGCTCTGGGCGGTAGTGCCAGCGTCAATGCCGACGGCACCTTGGGGGCGCCCAGCTATACCGTGGCCGATCTTGCCAGCGGCAGCGATACCACGGTCGACAATGTCGGTGATGCGCTGGGCGCGCTCAACAACAACGTGGTCAACGTCGACGGCCGCCTTACCACGCTGTCCACCGCGATCGGCGCCGGCACGGTCGGCCTGGTGCAGCAGGCTGACGCCAACGCCGATGTTACCGTTGCTGGGGCCAGCGCCGGCGGCCGCGTCAATTTCAGCGGCACTGCCGGCGCGCGCTTGCTGGACGGCGTAGCCGACGGCGACGTGGCACTCGGCAGCCAGCAGGCCGTCAACGGCAGCCAGCTGCAGGCCACCAACAGCCAGGTGTTCAACAACACCACTCAGATCGCGAACCTGCAGGACGATCTCAGCGGCGCTACCCGTTACGTCAAGACCAATGGACGAAGCGACGGCAGCGACGACGCGCAGGCGACCGGGCTGGGGGCGGTGGCAATTGGGCGGGGCGCCACTGCTGCGGCAAGCAATACCGTGGCGCTGGGTTCGTTCGCGGCTACGATGGGTGCCGACACTGTCGCGCTTGGTAGCAATGCGCAAGCGCTGGGCGACAATTCGGTGGCACTAGGCGCTGACTCTGTTGCCGACCGCGACAATGTCGTGTCGGTCGGTGCAGGCTATCTGCTGGGCAACGGCAGTCGGCAGATCATCAATGTGGCCAACGGCACAGAGAACGCCGACGCCGTCAACGTGCAGCAGCTGCGCCCGGTCATCGCCGCGCTTGGCGGCGGCGCGGCGATCAACGCCAACAGCGGCACCGTGACCGGCCCGCGCTATCAGGTACAGGGCAGCGAACACGACAACGTGGGCGATGCGCTGGGCGGTGTGGACACGTCGCTGACCCTGCTGGACGGTCGGGTCAGCACCGCGGAGGGCGACATCACCACCATCAACACCGTGCTGAACAATCTGTCCGACGGCAGTGCCGGCCTGGTCCGCCAAGCCGCTGCTGCCGGCGTGGTCACCGTGGGGGCTGCTTCAGGCGGCGGCGTGGTCGACTTCACCGGGACCGATGGCGCCCGCAAGCTGGCCGGCGTGGCCGCCGGCACCGACGGCACCGATGCGGTCAACCTGACGCAGTTGAGCACGGCCATCGACGCGGTGCGCAGTGGCGACACCCGCTATTTCAAGGCAGCCGGGCAGGGCGATGGCAGCGATGACGCAGTGGCGGCCGGCAGCGGCGCAATCGCCGCCGGTGCCAGCGCGCAGGCCAGCGGTAGCGGTGCGGTTGCGTTGGGCCAGGGTGCCCAGGCCCAGGCCGACAACAGCATCGCGCTGGGTGCCAACTCCATCGCCGACCGCGCCAACGCGGTGGCGGTGGGTGCCGCCGGAGCCGAGCGTCAGATCACATCTGTGGCCGACGGCAGTGAAGACACTGACGCGGTCAACCTGCGCCAGCTCAAGGCGGCCGGGTTGATCGGCGAGGGCGGGCAGAGCCTGGATGCGGTGGTCTACGACCAGGACAGCCAGCGCGCCCAGGTAACGTTTACCGGCGCCAACGGCACCGTGCTCGCCAACGTGGCCGATGGCCGTATCGGTGCAGGTAGCCGCGAGGCGGTCAACGGTGGGCAGATCGCGGCCCTGCGCGACCAGTTGCAGGACCGTATCGGTGATATCGATAACCGCGTCACGCACATCGAGAACAATCCCGGTGCCGGTGGCAGCGACAACCCGTACTACGACGCTTCGGCCGGTGGCAGCAACACGCCGATGCCGACCGATGGCGGCAGCCTGGTCAGCGACGGTGGCGACGCCACGGCGACCGGCCACGGGGCCGTCGCTGCCGGCGCGGGCGCCAGCGCCTCGGCCGACAACGCGGTCGCACTTGGTGCAGGTTCGCTGGCCGACCGCGAAAACACGGTATCGGTGGGTCGCGCCGGTGGCGAGCGCCAGATCATCAACGTCGCGGCAGGCGTGCAGGGTACCGACGCGGTCAATGTGTCCCAGCTCAATGAGCGCATGGCCGATGCGAACGCCTATACCGATGGGCGCATGCAGGACATGTGGGACAACGTCAACGACCGTTTCGACCACGCCAGCCGCCAGGCGAACCGGGGTATCGCCGGTGCCGCCGCGCTGGTCCAGGTGACCCCGTATCTGCCGGGCAAGACCGTGCTCAATGCCGGCATGGCCAGCTACCGCGGCGAGACCGCGCTGGGCGTGGGAATCTCGCGCTGGAGCGACAACGGCCGGGTCAACGTCAACGCCGGCGTGTCGGCCGCCCGCGGTGACCGTCCGATCTTCCGGGTGGGAGTGGGCGTGGTACTGGGGGACTGAGAACTGGGGCCACGGGGGGGTAGCGAGAGTCTGCACTTCGATGAACTGCGTCCTGCTGATCAACTTCCCGTTAGTCGCACAGTACTCAGGGGCGGTTTGCTACAAGGCGATCGTCAACCTTCCCGGCCCGGAGTGGACGCCTTTCCAACAGTTGGCTTGATTCGAGTACGTGAAAGTAAAACATCCCTCCGGGCCGGGAGGGAATTTCGGGCGGGGAAGGATTCGTCATTACTTATCGCCAGTACGGAATCAACGGGGGCAGGGCGCCCGCACAGGAGATAGTTCAATGGCTCGCGGCATTACGGAAATGGACCCGCTGACGCGCTTGTCGCAAAGGGCGAGCGCCCGACGCTGGAGCGCATTTGGGCGCACCTAGGTGCGGGCTCACCGAACACGGTAACCCGCTTGCTTGAGACGTGGTGGCAAAGCCTCGGAAGTCGGTTGCACCCTGAGAGTCCGGGCGTGAAAGACGCTCCGACTAACGCCTCGCATGCACCCGGGCCACCGAATTGCAGCGACACGCCAGGCGCTCTACGACAGGCTCCAAGAGACTGAAAAATCAGCGAGATCTGAGCGCGAGAGCCTGGCGGAGAACGTCAGATCTGTCGAAAACTGCGCATCGGGTGATCTTGATCGCGCTAGACAAGAGAGCAAGGTGTTGCAGGCGCAGCTAGCCAGCGCACTGAAAAGACACGGGCCGATTGAAGCAGGGATGCGCGATGCACTAGATAAGGCACGCTCAGCCACTGCGGCGGCAGTACAAATGTTGGACAATCAGCGGGGCCTATGTGTGCGTTTACATAATATACATTATGCGAAATGGTTGATGGGCCGTCTTTCGTGGGTCTTGCTCTGGATCAAGTCTTGCCTCCCTTCCCGGGAACCCAACAAGGACGAGATCGCAGCATGACCACGATGGACCCGCACGACCGTATCGACATGACCGGCCCTTGGGCCGGTTTCGGCTTTCAGGGAGGCCACATGTTCACCGCCGAGGGCCACAGCCTTGAACCCTGCGATATGACTTGGTGGTCGCTGACCTGCAACATCGCCCGGGAATGGCGGCTGATGATGGAGGAAGCACGTCCGCGGCAGACGCGGTCGGCGGCATCTGGAAAGTGCTGCGCCACAATGGATTCCAGCGTCATCTACCTGCGCGAGTACGTCAGAATTCGTAGAGAACGGCGGTTAGGCATGGGCGATCCCGGTACCGGCGCCGAGCCATCGAATGTGGTCCATCTGTCACGTGGGCCACGACGACCCAAGCGCGGATGAGGCGTTCGCCGTAGGGGCGTTGCCCCAACACTCCCTTGTACACTGCGGCGACTTCCCTCTTCCCAATTAACGAGAGGAACTTCCCAATGAGCAACGAGACGCCCAACGTTCCGCCCGGATACGAGAACGAACTGCGGTCGAAGTCGAAGGCAGAGCTTGCACAACAGGCCTCCGGTTGGAAGACGGGAACTGCACCGCATTGGCTATGCCTCTGGGAGATCGAGCGCCGACGGAACCTATGGCCCGAGGTCAGGTCTTGGGCCGCATTCGTCATATCCCTAATCGCCTTGTCGATATCGATCACACGAACCTAAGCGGCCCTCTGGGCGCTCCCATGCTTCTTGAGGCTGTCGCCGACGGAATCGCACCGGAGTTGGGGTTACCGGCCGCCGTAACGATTCTGCACAGATTCTGGGAACGTGCCTGCCGGGCGCGTGCCTACGCTGACCAGCGTTCCGCCATTGGTACCATGGGCGCCGACGCCAGCACCCCGCCCTCTCGCTGCGCTCGCAGTCGCGGTGCCAGCCCCATCGCCGGACAGGTTGTATAGGCGTGCATCTTTCTCGCGTACAGGCGCGGTGTACGGCCAGGCCTTGGCTACCGTGACGTGAGTCCCGGCCGACAGCCGAAGCCCATACGACTCGACCGCAACCTCATAGCCCAACGCTCGAAGCTGACGGATGTCCAGTTGCTCGCTGATCTGGTTGCTTTCAGTGCTAATCCACTGGCCCCACCCGCGATCCTCCCCAGCGACCTGGGCAATCAGCGCTAGGCGTATCCGGCCCTTTTCACCCAAGTTCGCGACATGGATCCCGCTCCGGTTCCGGCGCAGGCGGCTCACCCTGCACGGCCTGCCCTGCCCCATGCGCTACCGGCTGCGAGGGACGGGGGCGTCCTGAGTGCTTGCACGGGTCGCTGGCTCGCTCTTGGGCTTGGATTCTAGGAAGAACCCTGCGAAGAAGTACAGGCCGCCCCCCCCCCCCGGCCGCCCCCTATTTCCACGCCTCGGCCTGCGCTACGCTTGGCATATCGCATGAGGCACTTGGACAGGAAGTCATGAACAGCCCAAAGTCGCCTGAGGAAGGATTTCAGAATGCGTCGCTCCCCTCCCCCCGCTCAGATGCTGTGTTCGTAGAAGCGCCAGCAGGGAAGGAAGAGCAGGAGTATCCGGGGGAGCCCCCTCCCTTGGGGTTGTTGCCTCTCACCCCAGAATACGAGGAAGCTGACCACGGGGTGTACTTCAGAGAGATTCAGCACGCGCTCGGCAACCCGAGCGTGCGCAACATTGCCCTTTCTGGCAACTATGGCGTCGGCAAGAGCAGTATTCTCAAGCGGATAGTGCAGCAAGCGCCCGACAAGGTCGTAGAGATCTCCCTTTCAGCACTTTCGCCTGCGGCTCCAGGACTGGACCCTACAGACGCATCCAATAGTGTTACCAATCGAATTCAGCGCGAGATCGTCAAACAGCTTCTCTATCGGGAAGATCCGCGGAAGACGCCAGCCTCGAGATTCAAGCGAATCGAGCACTTCGACACGTCCTGGGAGGTCACTGCCGCGTGCCTGATAGGTGTCGCGGTCTCAGTTGGATTTATGCTTCTGGGGTGGTCAGGCAAGCTTGCCAACGCACTCAGCTGGAGCGGTTCTTCCCAATGGACCCATCTCAATGTGTTCGCCGCGTCGGCAGCTTTCGCCTTTTCACTCAGGTGGCTTACCTACGGCAGGTTGACGGTAAAGCAACTTTCGGCGGGACCGGCAACCGTCACGTTGGATAAGCACAATCCGACTTACTTCGACCAGTACCTTGACGAGATCTTCTACTTCTTCGACGTCTCCGGGAGGAACATCGTTGTCTTTGAGGACATCGACCGGTTCGACGATACGCACATCTTTGAGACATTGAGAGCGCTGAATACCTTGCTCAATGCGCGTCGCAACAGCCCAGTGCGCTTCATCTATGCAATGAAGGACAGCATCTTTGAGAAGCTGGGCGCGGACGTCGAGGCGGAGCACGTCAAAGCGACGCATTCTATTGACGGCGCGAATCGCGATAAGGACTCACCCGGTAAACAGAAGCCGCCGATGCACTGGAGGCAGGAGGTCACCGGACTTATTGGACTGGATGGCGATGACGCTGCAGAGTCGCATCTGGAGAGCAGTCGCGCGAACAGGACGAAGTTCTTTGACTTGGTCATTCCTGTTGTTCCGTTCATAACCCATTACAATGCCAAGAACGTTGCGATCCGGCTCTTCGGCTCCAACCACTTTGAAATCAGCCCTGAGCTGATCGATCTAGTCAGTCGCTACGTGCCAGACATGCGCCTACTCAAGAACGTCCGAAACGAGTTCATCTTGTTCCGCGAGCGGATTCGATCAGGGGACGGAAAGCGTCTTCTTATATCTGACAGCGAGCTGTTTGCAATGATGCTCTATAAGAGCACGCACCTGTCTGACTTCGAAGCCATCCGCCTTGGCGCGAGTCGCCTTGATGCACTCTACAGGGTTGGACGAAAGATATCCGGCGATGGGTTGCGGTCGGTAGCGATTGAATCGGCGAACCTCTCTGAGCGCATCTCCACCATCGATGGGATTGAGAGGCGGAGTAAAGTCTTGGGAACGAAGCTTTCGGCGTTTGTCCAGCAGGTCGCCAAGGCGAGCGAGAACGCCTTCGATCGAATTTTGCTGCTTAGAGGCGGGAGCTCTGTTTCGGACGAGGACGTCCAAGGCGCTTCGTTCTGGCGCGATTTCATCGAGGCTACAGACGATACTGTCATCCAAGCGCAGCTGTACTTTCGTCAAGGCCACATTGCCACTCTATCGTTCCAACGTGAAGACCTTCAGACAGCTATCGGCCCCTTTTCTAAAGACGAGTGGGACAAGAGCGATCGCGACTCCGTTGTGGCATCCCTTTCCGCGCTGGGGGAGATTGTGGGATTCCTTCGTCGCGCGGATATCCATGAGCTGATAGCGCGCCGTGATCTATGGCCGCGCCTGGGCGTCGGTGACCTGCGCGAGTTGGCGCGTAAGGTGCTCCCCTCTCGGCTTGCCTTTGAACTGGTGCGTGCGGGTCACATCAATCGCAACTTCGCGCTCTGTACGGCAATCTTCCACGGAACTCGCACCACATCTGCCGCGATGAACTTCGTTGTTCATCATTTTCAGCGAGCAGAGGCGGATATCAACTTCCAGCTGGAGGAGGAGGACGCGAAGGCTGTCATCCTCGAAGTCGGCATGGGTTCCCTGGGCGATCCTGCGCTTTACAACATACGACTTCTTGATTACCTCATGCGTGACAAGGCCCGTGCAAGCCTCGCCAAGGTCATGATCGAGTCCGTTGCTGAAGGTGGAGAGGCTCAGCTCGCCTTCGTGAGAGCTTATGTGAGTGGCGGTGAGTTCAGCGGCGAACTCATCCGACAGCTAGCGCCTCTGACGCCTAATATTCTCGCATGGTTGGTTGCGCTTGACCCGATCATCGACACTCTGCAGAGAGAGCTGATCGGGATTGCTCTGGCTTCGTTGGAGGCTGGCGTTGACTACAAGACCGATCTGCCCGTCCGCCAATATCTGGCCGAGAACTACTCCAAGCTCCCCGACCTCTTGAGCGAGAACGTACAAGTTCAGGATGTTGCCGCAAGGGTCGCGTGGCTTTTCGCGAAAGCTCAGTTGAAGCTTGTTGATCTGACCCCGCTACCTCGCGTATTGGTCCAAGAGCTTGCGTCCCGCAACCTCTATGCCATCAGCCGGGATAACCTTGCGTGCATCAATGACGGAGATTTAGATATTGCACTGGATGTTCTGCTCGGCAAGCGCGTCTATGTGTACAACTATCTTGTCGCCAATCTTCCCGTCTATGTCCAGTTGCTGGAGCCAAAAGAGCGGTCCATTCGATCTGTCGAACGATTCGCTCAGATCCTTCAGGATGTCCGTCAGCGGCCCATGCCACTGATTGCCAAGCTCGTAGAGCACTCTTCTGCCGAGTGTGTTGTCGATGACTTAAGCAATGCACCACCCCCCGTGTACCCAGTACTGGCCGCTCAACGAAGATTTCCTGCGTCCCTCGGCAATGTTATTGCCTATCTTGATCACTACGGCAAGGTTGATGAGGGTTTGGCTGCGGTGCTGAAGCGCGAGCGTTGCATCAGAGGGGAGGGCGATTCGGTGCCGGAGCAGAGATCCAGGGCGGCAATGGCAGTGCTTCAGGCCAAAGCGACGCTAGCAGCCAATCTGCGCGCCTTGATCGTACGGAAGCTTGACGTAATGTTCGCCGCAGAAGATGTGCCGATTGAGGATGGGGATCTGTTCCCGCTCCTTGTAAAGAACAAGATCATTAAGGACGAGGCTGCGACGTATGAGCATTTGAGAGCCGCTTCGTGGCACACGCGAGAGCGCCTCATATCAGTGTCGAATGGTTTTGTGCAGTACATGAGCCCGGCCTTGGTTGGGCCTGACCTGCCCAAGCTCATGGCAAGCGCCTTGGTCGACGTGACTGTAAAGCATGCGGTCATGGAGAATTCTGTTACGTATGCTGAGGGAGCAAGCCTGCCGGCAATGGTGGAGATCGCTCGGTATGCTGCAACGGATGGGTGGGAACTTCCTTTAGAGCTAATGATCAAGTTCACCCAGGCTGGAGTGTCTCCGACCCTAATGGTTCACTTGCTTGGGGATCACTTGGATAGCATCGCGGAAGATCAGCTGAAGACGATACTTATTGGCATGCGTGATCCTTACAGGAAATTATCCAAGCGTGGTCGAGACAACCCTAGCGTGCCGGATGATCCGTCCCATGTTGCTCTGCTTACGCACCTCAAGATTAGAGGAATCGTTAGCACCTGGAACCCGAAGAAGGGAAGGCTCATCGTTTTCAAGAAGCGGCACTAGTAGCTGCGCTTGCTGCTGAGCTGGCTGAATGGCGTTTTCGACATTGCAGCATTACCACGACCTCTTTCAAGGATGCGACATGTTCACCCTGAGGGCTACGGCCTTGAACCATGCGACATGACCTGGTGGTCGCTCACCTGCAACATCGCCCCCGAATGGCGGCTGATGATGCAGGAAGCCCGGCTACGGACGACGCGATAATGGATTCCAGCGTCCTAGACCTGCGCGAACACGTCAGAATTCGCCGAGACCGGCTACTGCTCCCGGCAACGCTGCCAACCACCAGCAGCAGCATGGATTTGCTCCCATCCACTCGGGAGCTTTCGGAACGCTTGACCGCCGATACATGCGGTTCCCGAGCGTTTGGAGGCATCTGACCCCAAGGGCGGCAGCTTGATAACGTTGTCCGACGGACCCGGGCGCCCAGCGCGCTGGGCCTCAGCTGACAGAGTGCTGGCCTCAACGCGTTCGCAGTACGCCTTCATGCTGGGATGCGGGTGGTTCGGCCATGCCAATTCTTGGCAGTTGAAGGGCGTGGTGCTCTTCGACATCGAGTTGTAGGCAGCCTTGGGCGCCGTAGGCAACGGCTTGGGTCCGGGGCCCGTTGCAGAGTGCAACTGAGCCTGCGAAGACCAGGCAACCGAAAAAAGCAGCAATCCTGCTGAAATCCTTTTGAGCATGAGCTTCCCCTTGTAGCTTGGGGGAGCTTACCGCCTCAAACGTACCGCTGGTGAGTTCCCTGCCCGGCTCGAACATCAGGCGCACGCGCAATCTCGACTCGCGCGGCGCCTGTGCTCAACTCAAGCCGACGCTGCAGCCGGAATCTTGATCGATTTGACGTTCACAAATTCCTTCAGACCTTCCGGACCGTGCTCACGACCATAGCCGGACGCCTTCACGCCACCGAACGGAAGCGCTGGGGATGCGACGTCGAAGGTGTTGATGAACACCATGCCCGTGTCGAAATACTTGCTGGCCAGCTCCCGGGCGCGCTGCACGTCGCGGCTGAAGATGCCCCCGCCCAGGCCGTAGCGGCTGTCGTTGGCGATGCGCATCGCGTCCATATCATCTTCGGCGCGGATGATGGCCGCTGCAGGACCGAACAGCTCATCCTCGTAGGCCACCTGCCCCGGCGCTACATCTGCCAGCACGGTGGCTGGGTAGAACCAGCCCGTGCGGTCTGGCACCTCGCCGCCAACCACCAGACGCGCTCCCTGCGAGACGCTCTTGGTCACTTGTTCGTGCAGCTTGTCACGCTGTGCCTTGGAGACCATCGGGCCGAGCTGGGTGTCGTCGGCATTCGGGTCGCCCATCCGGATTGCTTCGAACGCCTTTGCATAAGCGCTGACGAAGGCTTCGTAGTTCTTCTTTGTCACAATAAAGCGCTTGGCGTTGACGCAGGTCTGCCCATTGTTGAACAGGCGGCCTTTGACGCAGGTCGCCACCGCCAGATCCAGGTCGGCATCGTCCAGCACCAGATAGGCGTCGTTGGAGCCCAGCTCAAGCACGGTCTTCTTGAGGGCTGCGCCGGCCTTGGCGGCCACGGTGCGCCCTGCCGCCTCGCTGCCGGTCAGTGTCACCGCGCGCACCAGGTCGTTTTCCACGATGCCATTCGATTGATCGTGGCTGATCAACAGGACCCCGAACAGCCCTTTGGGCAGCCCGGCACTTTCGTAGATGTCACGCAGCAGCAGTCCACTACCGGTGCAGCTCTCGGCATGCTTGAGCAGCACGCCATTGCCGGCCATCAGGCTGGCGATGGAATAGCGGATCGCCTGGTAAGCCGGAAAGTTCCACGGCTGAATCCCGTAAACCACGCCGATCGGCGAATGAGTGACGATGCCGGTGGCACCTTCCACGTCGCGCTCCTCGTCGGCCAGGAAGACAGGCCCCTGCTTTGCCGTGTAGTCACAGATGCCGGCACACAGCTCGATTTCGGTACGGCTGTCTTCGATGAGCTTGCCGACCTCGTCAGTCATGAGCTGAGCGAACTCTTCCTTCCGCTCGCGAAGCACTTTGGCGATGTTCGCAATCACCTTTGCTCGCTCATCCAGACTGCGTAGACGCCATTGGGTAAAGGCCTCATGGCTTGCTTTCACGACGGCGGCGGCTTCGGCGTCAGACATGTAGGCATAGGTTGCGACCACTTCCTCGGTCAGCGGATTGATCGTGGTCAGTTGCTTGTTGGGCATGGAAAGACACTCTGCACTGCAAAAGGAGGTCCCTGAAGGGTCGCCGCCGTGCAGTTCCTCCGCCGTGAATTCTTCAGCGTTGCGCATCACTGGAGATTCACTGGATCTCATTGGTTCAGTGCGCGTTCGGGACGGAAGCACCACGTGCGTTTCGCATCTATGCTGGGCATCTCAGTAAAAATACTGACCGCAGGCCAGTGGATACGCGCTTGTCGCGGTGTGGCATGCAGACGACAGTGGTCATGGAACCTTATGAGCCCATTGCCATGCGCCTGATGCCTTGCGTGTCCTCGCTTTCGCTGATGTCGATCCTGCTGCTTCCCGCCTGCCAGCGCCAGGAGAACCCGCCTGCCCGGTCGGAAGCAGCGCCAGCGCCGTCTCCGGAGACCCGCCCCGCCACAGCTGACGACCAGGAGCAGGCAGAGGCGCGCGCGATCGCGAAGGAGGCCTATATCTATGCGTTTGCGATGCTCGAGAATTACAACACGCTCTACAAGCAGGTGGCCTCGCCCGAGGCCCCGGAGTACGTCGGCGGCTTCGGCAGGTTCCGGCACTATTCCGAGCTGTACACGCCGGACAACCACGACGTGGTGACGCCCAACAACGACACGCCCTACTCCTGGGCCTGGCTGGATCTGCGCGCGGAGCCCTGGGTCGTGACCGTGCCCAAGGTGCCCGAGGGGCGTTACTACGTGCAGCAGTGGGTGGACCTGTTCACCTACAACTTCGCCTATATCGGTTCGCGCGCGACCGGCAACGGGGCGGGCAGCTATCTGATTGCCGGGCCGGGCTGGAAGGGCGACAAGCCGGCTGGCATCAAAGAGGTGTTCCCATCCGATACCTCGCTGGTCCTCACGCTCACCCGCACCGCGTTGAACAGCCCTGGGGACATCGCCAACGTCAAGAAGATCCAGGAGGGGATGAAGCTGCAGCCTTTGAGCAGTTACCTGAAGACCCCGGCGCCTCCAGCCGCTGCGCAGATCGAGTTCCCCCCGTATGACGCCGAAAAGGCGCACTCGCACGATTTCATCCGCTATCTGAATTTCCTGCTGCAGTTCACCCAACCGACGAATCCGGACGAAGCCGGGCTGATGGCGCGGTTCGCCAAGATCGGTATCGGTCCCGGGCAGCCTTTCGATGCCTCTGCGCTGAGCCCGTCCCGTCTGGCCGCACTCGATGCCGGCGTCGCCGATGCCAAGGCGGTGATGGCCGAGAAGTCCGAGGCCACTCTCTCTTCCAATGGCCTGTTCGGAACCCGCGCGTTCCTGAAGAACGACTACCTCACCCGTGCCATCGGGGCCGAGAAGGGGTTGTATGGAAACTCGATCGAGGAGGCGTGGTACGGCGGGTATGTCGGCGACGGCAATGCGCTGTCGATGATCCACTTCAGCAAGGATGCCCTGCCCCCGGCGAAGTTCTTCTGGTCGGTCACGCTGTACACGCTGCCGGACCGTTTCCTGTATGCCAACGACCTGAAACGCTACTCCATTGGTGACCGCACCCCCGGACTCAAGTACGACGCCGACGGCGGGCTGACGCTGTATATCGGCCACGCCTCCCCCGGGAAGGAGAAGGAGAGCAACTGGCTGCCGGCACCGGCCGGCCCCTACAGCGCGGTCGGGCGTGTTTACGGCCCGAGTCGCGCCGCCATCGAAGGCAAGTGGAACCTGCCTCCCCTGCAGCCGGTGCAGAACCCGACCCCCTGATTCAAGGAGAGATGCATGTACCACCATCGAATTCGATCGGCTACGGGAATCGGGATGCTGCTTGCCCTGGCCAGCGGCATGATGCTCAGCGCCTGCGGCGAGCGATCGTCCGGCAATGAGAAGGACCGCGACGCCGCGGCAGGTCACGCCCCCGCCGCATCCCCTGCTGCTCCCGCCGCATCGGCAGACACTGCTGCGCTGGAAGAAGCCAGGACCATCGCGCGCGACGCCTACGTCTACGGTGTCCCGTTGGTGGACACGTACAAGACCGTCTATGCGTTCAACGTCGACACCTCCAACCCGCAGTACAAGGGGCCGTTCAACGCCATCTTGAACATCGCCCGCGTGTTCACCCCGGACGACACGGCCTTCGTGACGCCGAATTCGGACACCCCCTACTCCTTTGCCATGCTGGATCTGCGGGCAGAGCCGGTGGTGATCACCGTGCCCAGGATGGCGAAGGATCGATACTTCGTCTTCCAGCTGATGGATCTTTACACCTTCAATTTCGACTACATCGGCAGCCGCACGACTGGCAATGACGGCGGCAGCTTCCTGATCGTCGGGCCGGGCTGGAAGGGGGAAGCGCCCAAGGGCATCACCAAGGTGATCCGCTCGGAGACCGACCTGGTCAGCGTGGTTGGCCGCACCCAGCTCTTCAACGCAGCAGACCTGGAGAACGTGAAGAAGATCCAGGCCGGCTACAAGGTGCAGCCGTTGTCAGCCTTCGCCGGGACACCAGCGCCGCCGCGGGCGCCCGCCATCGCATGGATCACGCCCACGCCGCCGGCGCAGGATCGGACGTCGCTGGAGTTCTTCAACCAGCTGGCGTTCCTGCTGCAGTTCGCGCAGCCGCCGCATCCAAGCGAGGCGGCCCTGCGCGAGCGCTTTGCCACGCTGGGTATCGAGCCGGGCAAGCCCTTTGATGCGAACCGCCTGCCGCCGCCGATGCAGGCCGCGCTCAGGGAGGGCATGGCCGAAGGGCAGAAGCAGATCGATGACAAGCGCGCGTCGCTGGGCGGCAGGACCGATGCCCTGTTCGGCAGTCGGGACTTCCTGAAGAACGACTACGTCGCCCGTGCGACCGGGACCCAAGTGGGCATCGGCGCGAACTCCCGCGAAGAAGCGATGTACCCCATCCTGGACAAGGATTCCGAAGGCCAGCCCCTGGACGGCAGCAAAGGCGCCTACACCTTGCGCTTTGCCAAGGACCAGCTGCCGCCCGTGGACGCCTTCTGGTCGGTCACGATGTACGGACTGCCGCAGCAGCTGCTGGTCAAGAATCCGATCAACCGCTATCTGATCAACTCGCCGATGCTGGCTGGATTGAAGAAGGATCCTGACGGTGGGCTGACGATCTACATCCAGGCGGACTCGCCCGGCAAGGAGAGGCAGGCCAACTGGCTGCCAGCTCCCAAGGGACCGTTCGTGATGTTCATGCGCTACTACCGTCCCCAGCCGGCGCTGCTGGAGGGCCGCTGGACCACCCCCGCCGTGGTCAAAACGACCGATGGCGGAGCAGCGTCGAAACAAGCCGATCAGTGATCCGGCTAGCGATCCCCGGGCGCCGGAACATTGCCTGTGTCGATCTGCCACCTCAGCTCGAAGGTCAGCTCCAGCCGCTGACCTGGCTGCAGATGGTTCGGTGCCAGCGTGAACCCATCGGGCGGGCCGGTCTGTGGCTCCACGCAGGTGGCATGCGCGGCGCCGTCGTAGATCACCCAGTGATCGGTGTCCGCTCGCATGCGCAGCCGCTGGCCGGCTGAGACGAGCATGACGTCGGCGGGGCTTACAAAGCAGTCATCCCAGGGGCCGGGCGCCGGACTCACACAGGGCAAGGTGGCGATGCTCTCCCCGTCGCGGGGGTACATCGCCTTGGGAGCGAACAGCAGTTGCTCCGGTTTGCGGAACCAGGGATGCCAGCCGAGCACGGCTGGCATCGGCTGGTCGCCAGCCTGCACGGCAAGGTGCAGATCGAGGCCGTCGGAATGCACGTGGATGGCCTGTGTCGCTGTGCCACCGAAAGGCCAATACCCATCATCAGGAAGCGCCAGCGACAGCGCCGCGCCGTCCGCCCCGAGACTGTCGATACGCCACGACCGTGAGAAGCCAACCCCGTGGATCGCGTGCCCGCCAAAGTTCCGCGGCAGCGCATACGGCTTGCCATCAAAGGCAAAGCGCCCCTGCCGGATCCGCCCGGCCCAAGGCACCATGGGATAGCACCCCCATCCGATCGCAGCCGCCCCACCCTCGTGCTCGCCGACCAGCCAGTCGACCCCGTCATACCGTATCTGCGCAATGCGTCCACCGGCTTCCGGTGCGAGCGCGACCTCCAGCTTTCCTGCCCGCAACCAGTACAGGCGACCACCCGGCAGCGGCGCCTGCGCATCATCCTCGGGTGACGCCGCTTCAAGCGCCATAGGGATCGATCGTCCGGATGCTGCCGTCCGCGTCCATCTGCAGCGGCGTGCACTTGACCGAACGCAGATGGGTCACGCCGCCCGACAACAAGGCGTCATGGTAGAAGAGATACCACTGCCCCTTGAACGCGCAGATGGAGTGATGCGTGGTCCAGCCCACAACGGGCTTCAGGATCACCCCGGCATAGGTGAACGGTCCGTACGGGCTGTCACCGATGGCATAGCACAGCAGGTGCGTATTGCCCGTGGAGTACGACAGGTAATAGCGGCCCTGGTACTTGTGCAGCCACGGCCCTTCGAAGAACCGGCGCGCATGGTCATCGGCACGCAGCGGCTGCCCGTGCTCGTCCAGGATGACGACCTCGCGCGTGGGCTCCGCCAGCCGGGTCATCCCCGCATCCAGTCGGCCGACACGCGGTCCCAGTGCGGGCGCCTCCCCGGTCGGCTCTTCGTGCGTCGCATCAAAGCGGTTGTCCCGGTACTTCTGCAGCTGGCCGCCCCAGATGCCGCCGAAGTAGAGGTAATGCGTGCCGTCGTCGTCTTCGTATACGGCCGGGTCGATCGAGTACGTCCCCTCCATCGGCTCGGCTTCGGCAATGAACGGGCCCTCCGGGCGGTCCGCGACCGCCACGCCGATCCGGAACATGCCCTGCCCGTCCTTGGCCGGGAAATACAGGTAGTAGCGGCCGTCGCGGTGGGCCGCGTCCGGTGCCCACATCTGCTGCGCGGCCCAGGGTACGTCGCGGACATGCAGCGCCATGCCGCAATCGATGGCGTCGGCCTCGGGCGAATCCATCCGCAGCGCGTGGTAATCCTCCATGCCGAAATGCCCGCCCTCATCGTCGAAGGGCGCGCCGCCGTCGATATCGTGCGACGGATAAATGTACAGGCGCCCCTCGAACACGTGTGCCGACGGATCGGCCGTATAGATGTGGGTCACCAGCGGCTGGGAAATGGCATGCGCCGCGAGCTGATCAAGGTCGCTGCCCTGGCGACGCAGATGCAGGTCATGCTCGATGCGCGTCTCCATCCCTTTGTCGATCTTGTAGAGGAAGAGCAGCGCAACCGCGACCAGGAAGGGAATGGAGCAGTAGAGGCTCACGGTCAGGCGGATGCCGTCCACCACGGCCTGGGGCTGCTGTTCCGCACCGGCCTGATAACCATGGTGCGCGAGAATCCCGGCGACCAGTGCACCGCCGATGCTGAGCCCGATCTTCAACCCGCACAGCATCGCGGAGAAGATGATCGCGGTGGCGCGGCGATGGTTCTTCCATTCCGAATAGTCGGCAACGTCGGCGATCATCGCCCACAGCAGTGGGATGGTGATGCCGTAGCAGAATCCGTGCAGCATGAAGGCGGCAAAGGCCACGCCGACCGCCGTGGGCGGGAACAGGTAGAACACCAGCAGGAATATGGTGGAGACCAGCAGCGCGCCGCCGAAGACATCACGCTTGCCGAAGCGGTCGGCCAGGCGGCGGGAGACGCCGATGCCCAGGATCATGCAGAGGATGCCGCAGGCGTTGAACAGGCTGAAGGCCGAGGTCGCCGGATCCTCCGGCCAGGTGAAGCCGGACAGGCCCCATCCGTTGAGGGTCGCGTTCAATCCCGCGATGAATCGGTTGAAGCCGGAAGTGTCGAGGAAACCCGCCAGCGCGGCCTCGCTCATGTAGTACTGGAAGTAGTAGATGTAGGTGCCGCCCTTCAGGGCCAGGTTGATGAAGACCAGCACCGTCAAGGCCAGCATCACCTTCCACGGCCGGTTGTGCAGCAGGTCGGACAGATCCTGCATCACCCCGCCCGTCTGTTCCTTGGCCGGCACGATGCGCTCGCGGGTGGTGGCGAAGGTGATCAGGAAGAACAGCGTGCCCACGACCGCGAACACGGTCATTACCCGCTCGAAGCCCTGCACACGGTCCCCGTCGCCCAGGATCAGCACCAGCGGCAGCAGCAGCACCTGGATGATGAACTGCGCGATCATCACCGCCACGAAGCGGTAGGCCGACAGGCTGTTGCGTTGGGCCATGCTGCCGGTCAGCACGCCGCTGAGCGCGGAGTACGGCAGGTTGTTGGCCGCGTACACGAACATCAGCAGGCCATAGGTCACCAGGGCGTAGATGACCTTGCCATGCCCGCCGAGGTCCGGCGTACTGAAGGCCAGCAGCGACAGCGCGCCGAAGGGAATCGCCGTCCACAGGATCCAGGGCCGGAACTTTCCCCAGCGGCTGACCGTGCGGTCAGCGGCAATGCCGATCAGCGGGGTGAACACGAAGGCGCCCAGCAGGCCGATGACAAGGATGATCGTCGCCGCCGTGGCGGGCGGCAACCGGTACACATCGGTGTAGAAGAACGCGAGGTAGGTGATCAGCGTCTGGAAGATCAGGTTGGCCGCGAGGTCGCCCAGGCTGTAGCCCAGCTTCTCCCGGACGGACAGCGTGTGCTCGGGAATATCCATGTGGCGGGCATCAGTCACGACGTGCCTCCACGGTGAAGCGGCTCTGCACACGGGCATCGGCGCTGGAGCCGCCGACCCTCACTTCGTACTCCCCCGGCGGCACCGCATAGGTGCCGCGTGCCTCGTCGTACTGGCGCAGCGCCTGCTGTGCCTGCAGATCGAATGCCACGGTGCGCCGCTCGCCAGGCGCCAGGTGGACACGCTGGAAGCCCTGCAAGGTCTGCTGCGCATCGCCTGCGCCGGCCGCCAGCCGCCTCACATACACCTGCACCACTTCATCACCCGCGCGCTTGCCCGTATTGGAGACGTCCACCTGCAGCTTGAGCGTGCCGTTGTCGGCGATGCGGGGCGCATCCAGACGGAGTCTGCCGTAACCGAACCGGGTGTAGGACAGCCCGTAGCCGAACGGATACAGCGGTGTCCCGCGGAAGTAACGGTAGGTGCGGCCTTCCATCGTGTAGTCGTCGAAGGCCGGCATCGCCTGGTCTGCGGTGTAGAAGGTCACCGGCAGCCGGCCCGCGGGATTGGTGTCGCCGAACAGCGCTTCGCCCACTGCGGTGCCACCGCGCTGCCCCGGATACCAGCTCATCAGGATCGCGGACAGGTTCGCCTGGGCCCACTCCACCGCCAGCGCCGAACCGCCGGTCAGCACCATCACCACCGGCTTGCCCGTGGCATGCAGCGCTTCCAGCAGGGCGCGCTGGGTGGCGGGCAGGCGCAGGTCGGTGCGGTCGCCGCCGGCGAAGCCCGGATAGTTCACCGTCATCTCCTCGCCCTCGACGTCGCCGGTCAGGCCACCGACGAAGACCACCACGTCCGCATTGCGGGCGGCATCGACCGCCTCCTCGAACGGCGCCTTCGCGCCGGGCATGCGCCAGCCCAGCCGCACGCCGGCGTCGCGCTCGTTATCGAAGTACTCCAGCGTGAGCTCATAGGCGCGGCCCGCCTGCAGGTCCAGGTCGACACCGTCGCTGCGCAGGCGATCGCTGTTGGCCCAGTGGTCCAGCACCCGCTTGCCATCCACGTAGAGACGGAAGCCATCATCGGCGGCCGCCTCGATCCGGTAGCGGCCCGAGACCGGCGGCAGCAGCTGGCCTCGCCAGCGGATGCTGAAGCCATCGTTGGGAATGCCCTGCCCCGGCGCCGCTTCACCGCGGGCCAGCAGGTTGTCGGTGGGTGAACCCCGGTCCCAGCGGAAACCGATCTGTGCATCGGTGCGGACCAGGGCCGGCGTCCCTGACAGATCGGGCGTGCGGAAGTACTCACCGCGCAGGCCACGTTCCGGGGAATCGGCCGACGGCCGCAGGTACGCTGCCTCGATCAGCGGTGTCGCACCGGGATCGTCGCGCCCTTCGACCAGGTCGACGCCGCGTGCGTACTGCACCTCGACGCCCTTCGCCGCATCGCGGATCCCCTGCAGGATGGTCACCGGCGCGGCCGGCGTGCCGAAGTAGTTGCCGAGCAGGGCCATGGTGTCATCGGCGGTTGGGCCGACCACGGCAATGCGCTTGAGGCTGCGTGACAACGGCAGCACCCCATCGTTCTTCAGCAGCACCAGGGACTGCTGCGCGGCCTTCAGGGCCAGCGCGTCGTGCGCCGGGGCCTGGTTCACCGAGGCCGGTATCCGCGCCCAGCGCACGCGCTCGGGCGGATCGAACATGCCCAGCCGCATCCGCGCGGTGAACAGCCGCGTCACCGCATCGTCGATCTCCGCTTCGCTGATCAGCCCCTGGCGTACCGCGGCCGGCAGCGTGGCGTATTCCTGGCCGCACTCCAGCTCGGTGCCGTTCTTGACCGCCAGTGCCGCGGCGGCCTCGCGGGTCGGCACGATTTTGTGATGCTTCCAGATATCGACGATGGCCCAGCAGTCGGACACTACGTAGCCCTGGAAGCCCCAGTCCCGGCGCAGCACGTCGCGCAGCAGGAACCTGCTGGCACTGGCGGACTCGCCGTACACACGGTTGTAGGCGCCCATCACCGCGTCGACCTGGCCTTCCTTCACCAGCGCCTCGAAGGCCGGAAGGTAGGTGTCGTACAGGTCGCGTTTGCTGGGGCGCGCGTCGAAGTGGTGGCGGTCGGCCTCGGGACCACTGTGCACGGCCAGGTGCTTGGCCGTGGCGTCGAGCTTGCGGTACACCGGGTCGTCGCCCTGCAGGCCGTGCACGAAGGCGACGCCCATGCGCGCGGTCAGGTACGGGTCCTCACCGTAGGTTTCCTGGCCCCGGCCCCACCGCGGATCGCGGAAGATGTTGATGTTCGGCGACCAGTAGGTCAGGCCCTGGTAGCGGCCATGCGACCCCTCGCGTACGAGCTGGTGATGCTTGGCGCGCGCCTCGTCGCTGATGGTGGTCGCGACCTGCGCCATCAACGGCACGTCGAAGGTGGCAGCCAGCCCGATCGCCTGCGGGAAGACGGTGGCCTGCCCTGCCCGCGCCACACCGTGCAGGCCTTCATTCCACCAGTCGTAGGCCGGCACACCTAGGCGCTCGATGGCCGGCGCGGCGTTCTGCATCTGGGCGGCCTTTTCCTCCAGGGTCATCTGCCCTACCAGCGCGGCGGCGCGGGTTTCGAAGCTGGCCGAGGTGTCCAACCAGGGCCGGGTTTCCGCGGCATGACCGGCGGTCGCCGCTGCCATGGCAGCGCACAGCACCAGGGTGCGGAAGATCGGGCCACGACGGCCACTGCAGAGGTAAGGCGCACGCGTCATCATTTGCTCCTCAAGGCGCGCTCGTCGCGCGCGAATGGTCCCAGCAGCGCGCCGACAAAGCCGCCTGCGCGATCCGTACTCAACACCGTTCCGTCCACGTCGTCAGCGAGCGTCTGCCAGCCCTGCCCATCATCCGTGTCGAACGCGAATGCATAGCAGCCCTCGTCACCGGCGATCTTCAGGCGCAGCGACGTGGACGCCGTCGCGGTGCGCGTGGCCAGGGTGCGGGTCACCCCGCTGCCATCGCGCCCTTCCAGGAAGACCGTCACGCGATCCCCGCCAAGGCTGCGCACGCCCAGGAAGTACCAGTAGCTTTCGCTCTGGAACGCAGCAAGGCCCGCCGCCACACCCGTCGCCGGCCGCGTCATTTCAGTGCTGGCCTCGAAGCGCAGATGCTGCTGACGGCGGCCAAGGAAGGCAGGGTTGCGCAGCGTGTCGAGGTTCTCCGGCAGCGGATGCACGGCCAGGGTGCCCGGGCGCAGGCCCAGGTCTGCCCACGCCCGTTTGGGGACGCGCACCTGCAACCATCCCATGCCGAGCGTCGGTGCATCGAAACCGTCGCGATCAACGAAGTTGCCGGTTGAAGGCGCCTGCGAGGCATCGCCCTGCATCCATGACGGCGCCTTGACCACGTACGGGATGGCCTGCTCGGCCGGCAGGATCACCGGCCAGCCATCCCGCCACTGCACGGGCAGCAGATACGTCTCCCGCCCCGTGTTGTAGTGGCGCGTCTGGTAATTGCGACTGGCCAGGAACACCGCCCACCAGGCGCCGTCCGGACCTTCCACCAGATCGGCATGG
>Ga0308171_1001453_pt1 | contig 31575 bp, 27 predicted proteins | sample PhyGR1_FD_202135 | JGI IMG/M metagenome (GOLD analysis project Ga0308171, IMG submission 202135) | Phyllosphere microbial communities from UC Gill Tract Community Farm, Albany, California, United States - DLSLSG.R1 | ecosystem: Host-associated > Plants > Phyllosphere > Unclassified | place: USA...
ACAGCAGCGCCGTACCACCACCGGGGACGATGCCCTCTTCGACGGCCGCGCGGGTCGCGTGCAGCGCGTCGTCGACGCGGTCCTTGCGCTCCTTGACCTCGACCTCGGTCGCACCACCGACCTTGATCACGGCCACGCCGCCAGCGAGCTTGGCGAGGCGCTCCTGGAGCTTCTCGCGGTCGTAATCGCTGGTGGTGTTCTCGATCTGCGCACGGATCGCCTCGGTGCGGCCCTTGATCGCGTCGGCTTCACCCGCACCATCGACGATGATGGTGTTGTCCTTGTCGATCGTGACGCGCTTGGCGGTGCCCAACATGCCGACGGTGACGGTCTCGAGCTTGATGCCCAGGTCTTCCGAGATCAGTTCGCCCGCGGTCAGGATGGCGATGTCTTCCAGCATCGCCTTGCGACGATCGCCGAAGCCCGGTGCCTTGACCGCTGCGACCTTCAGGCCGCCGCGCAGCTTGTTGACGACGAGCGTGGCCAGCGCCTCGCCCTCGATGTCCTCGGCGATGATCAGGAGCGGACGGCCCGACTGGACGACGGCTTCCAGGATCGGGAGCATCGCCTGCAGGTTCGACAGCTTCTTCTCGTGGATCAGGATGTACGGATCGTTCAGTTCGACCGTCATCTTTTCCGGGTTGGTGATGAAGTAGGGCGACAGATAGCCGCGATCGAACTGCATGCCCTCGACGACGTCGAGCTCGAAATCGAGACCCTTCGCTTCCTCGACGGTGATCACGCCTTCCTTGCCGACCTTTTCCATGGCTTCGGCGATCTTCTCGCCGACTTCACGGTCGCCATTGGCCGAGATGATGCCGACCTGCGCCACTTCCGACGAACCCGACACGGGCTTCGAACGCGACTTGATGTCTTCGACGACCTTCAGGACGGCGATGTCGATGCCGCGCTTCAGGTCCATCGGGTTCATGCCGGCCGCAACCGACTTCATGCCCTCGCGGACGATCGCCTGGGCCAGGACGGTCGCGGTGGTGGTGCCGTCACCGGCGATGTCGTTGGTCTTCGACGCCACTTCGCGCACCATCTGGGCGCCCATGTTCTCGAACTTGTCCTTGAGTTCGATTTCCTTGGCGACCGAAACGCCGTCCTTGGTGATGCGCGGGGCACCGAACGACTTGTCGATCACGACGTTGCGGCCCTTGGGGCCCAGCGTGACCTTGACGGCATCGGCGAGGATGTCGACGCCCTTCATGATGCGCTCACGCGCGTCGCGCGAAAACTTGACTTCCTTGGCTGCCATGGTGGCTACCCTTTCAATAGAATGTCAGAAAAACGGGAGAAGGATCAGTCTCAGCCGATGATGCCGAGGATGTCCGATTCCTTCATGATCAGCAGGTCTTCACCGTTCACCTTGACCTCGGTGCCCGACCACTTGCCGAACAGAATGCGGTCGCCCGCCTTCACGTCCAGCGGGGTGACCTTGCCGTCTTCGGCCTTCGCGCCCGAACCGGCGGCGACGACCTCGCCCTCCTGGGGCTTTTCCTTGGCGGTGTCCGGGATGATGATCCCACCGGCCGTCTTTTCCTCGGCCTCGACGCGACGGACGAGAACGCGGTCGTGCAACGGACGAAAGTTCATTGCCATGTCCCTTTATCTGGCATGTTACACTTTTCTGGCACTCGAGCCATGCGAGTGCCAACACCCGGGATATGTGAACGGCGGTTGAGGGCGTCAACGACCCCGACGTAAAAAATTTGGCCCGGCGCCCCCGAGCCGGGAACAAAATCCCTGGTTCGCACCGCGTATTGGCTCCCTAATACGGGCCATTGCCGAGCCCTCGCGGCTGGGGTAGCGATGGAACATGACCGACGCTCGCGCAGACGCTCTTCCGCCCGCCTCCCCACTCGACCAGGATTTCAGCCGACCGGGGCGCAGGCCCGGCAAGCGCAGCGGCTGGCGGCTGGTGCGCGGTGCGTGGCGGCTGCTGGTGGGCATCAAGGACCTGCTGGTCCTGGTCGCGATGCTGCTGTTCTTCGGACTGATCTTCGCCGCGCTCAACGCCCGTCCGGGCAGCAAGGCGATCTCTGACGGCGCGCTCCTTCTGAAGCTGGACGGCCCGATCGTCGAGCAGCCCGAGACGATCGCCCCGTTGGCCATGCTGTCGAGTGGCGGCAACACGCCGCGCCAATATCGCCTGCGCGACGTGGTGCGCGCGATCGACACCGCCAGGGACGACGCCCGCGTCAAGGTGCTGGTCCTCGACCTCGACTCCTTCGGCGGTGCCTATCCGGCCTCGCTGCAGGAGATCGGCGAAGCGATGACGCGCTTCCGAAAGGGCGGCAAGCCGGTGCTGGCCTATGCCACCGCCTATACCGACGGGGCCTATCGGCTGGCCGCCAATGCCAGCGAGATCTGGGTCAATCCGCTGGGCGGCACACTGTTCACCGGGCCCGGCGGCAACCAGCTCTATTACAAGGGGCTGATCGACAAGCTGGGCGTGACCACCCATGTCTACCGGGTCGGCAAGTTCAAGTCGTTCGTCGAGCCCTATATCCGCACCGACCAGAGCCCCGATGCGCGGGCGGCGGCGCAGGCGCTGTACGGCACGTTGTTCGCCCAGTGGCGCGAGGCCGTGGCCAAGGCGCGGCCCAAGGCACAGATCGACGCCTTCCTGACCCAGCCCGACCGCGCCGTGCTGGCGGCGAACGGCAATATCGCCGAGGCGAACCTGAAGGCCGGTCTGGTCGACAAGCTGGGCGACAAGCTGGCCTTCGGCAAGCGCGTGGCCCAAATTGCGGGCGCCGAGGCGAACAAGCCCGTCGGGTCGTTCCGCACCATTTCCTATGCCGCCTGGGTCAAGGCCAACCCGCTGCCGACCGCGGGCGATGCGATTGGCGTACTGACCATCGCGGGCGATATCGTCGACGGCGAGGCGGGTCCGGGCACCGCGGCGGGCGAGACGGTGTCGAAGGCCCTGCTCGACGGTCTGGCCAAGAAGACCCTGAAGGCGCTGGTCGTGCGCGTCGATTCGCCCGGCGGCTCGGTGCTGGCGTCCGAACAGATCCGCCAGGCGATCCTGGAGGCCAAGCGCCAGAAGCTGCCCGTCGTCGTGTCGATGGGCGGCCTCGCCGCCTCGGGCGGTTACTGGGTCTCGACGCCCGCCGACGTGATCTTCGCGGAACCCGGTACGATCACCGGCTCGATCGGCATCTTCGGCATCATTCCGACCTTCGAGAATACGCTGGCCAAGATCGGCATCACCACCGACGGGGTGAAGACGACGCCGCTGACCGGCCAGCCCGACGTGTTGAGCGGGACCACGCCGATGCTTGACACCATTCTGCAAGCGGGGATCGAGAACGGCTATCGCCAGTTCCTGACCCGTGTCGCCGAATCGCGCCGCATGACGCCCGAAAAGGTCGACACCATCGCGCAGGGCCGCGTGTGGGACGGCGGCACCGCGCGCCAGATCGGTCTGGTCGACCGCTTCGGCAACCTGTCGGACGCCATCGCCGAAGCGGCACGCCGCGCCAAGCTGGACCCGGCCAAGGTCCATGCCGAATATCTGGAAAAGAAGCCCGGCTTCGCCGCCTTCCTGGCCGAAGGGTTCGACAGCGACGATGACGGCCAGCAGGGCGGCGACGTCTTCGCCATCGCCGCCGCCGAGCGCCGCGCCGTCGTCGCCCGCGCGCTGGGCGACGTGACCCGGCTGGCCAAGGGCGGCTCGGTCCAGGCGCGCTGCCTGGAATGCGGCGGCCTGGGCCCCGTGGCGAAGGCGGGCGATGCGCGGTTGCTCGACCTGCTGGTCGCCCGGCTGGGGCTCTGACCTGATTCCCCGCCTCGGTTCAGCCTGAGCGACGTCGAAGGCCAAGGGCATCCCTTCGCCGCAAGGCGCGGAACGTGCATTTCGACGTCGCTCAGTGCGAACGGAGGTGGGGACCTCGCACCGTGCAACGGATCGCGGCAATCGGGGCTTCCCGAACCGCCGCGCTTCACGCTAGGCAGGCCCATCGCCTCAGGAGTTCCGTCCCAGCATGATCGCCATCCGCGCCGCCCGCCCCGATGACGCCGCCGCCATCGCCGCCATCTATGCGCCGCATGTGCTGGCGGGCGTCGTGTCCTTCGAGACCCAGGCCCCCGACACCGACACGATGCGCGCGCGGATGGAGGGGGCGGACGGGCTGTATCCGTGGATCGTAGCGACGTTGCGCAGCCAGGACGGGACCGATGGCGAGGGGCAGGAGGATGCCGTGATCGGCTATGCCTATGCCGCGCGCTTCCGCGAGCGCGAGGCATATCGCTGGGTGGTCGAGACGACGATCTATGTCGCCGACGTGTCGCAGCGTTCGGGCATCGGCCGCCTGCTCTACGAGGCGCTGGTCGACACGCTGACCGCGCAAGGCTTCACCCAGGCGATGGGCGTGATCGCGCTGCCCAATGACGGCTCGATCAAGCTGCACGAAGCGGTCGGCTTTCGCCGCGCGGGCGTCTTCCGCGAGGTCGGACACAAGCATGGCCGCTGGATCGACGTCGGTTATTGGCAGCGCGAACTCGCCGAACCCAAGCCCCACCCTGCCGAGCCCAAGCGCTTCGCCGAGGTCGGCGTGGTCCGCGATCCGGTGGCGGGCAAGCATCGCTGACCGAATGACGATGGCGGGTCCAAGAAGCCGCCGCCGTCACCCACGAAACACGAAGAAGGATCCGCCCGGCTTCCAGTTGATCCGCTTGATCCATACCGAAGCGGTGGGTTGGCCGTCGGCGGCGATGGCGGGGCGGAACTTGGCACGCTTGGTCGCCGCCTCGCAGGTCGCGTCTTGAAAGGCCTTATCGCCACCGGACTTGGTGACCTCGCATTTCTGGACACTGCCGTCCGCTCCGACGAGCAGACGGATGATGACGGCACCCCCGAGGCCCATCTGGCTCAGCCCCGCCGGATAATCGCCAGGTCGAAACCAGTTGAGGGGGCTGTCCAGAGGGTCCGGTGCGCTTTTGAGCTGACGCTGCTGCGCAGGATCGAGGCCCCAGGACGCGATCAGATTGTCCGAGCATTTGTCAAGTGCCGCGAGCGGGCCCTTCATCAATCCCAGATCGAGCCGAAGCGCATAGCGGCGAACGAAATTGATGCCCAATATCGTCGATTTTCCAGCTTCGACGTCGCTGCGCAACGCCTTGGGCAGATCGACATCGGGTTGGAAGCGAAGCGTGGCGGGCGCACCACGCGTGCCTGCGAAGCCTTGAGCTCGCATGCCGGGCACCTGGGCGACGGTCGAGGTGGACACGGACACCGGTTGATTGTCCTCCGTCATCGGAAAACGCGGCCCCGCCAAACCCATTTCCAACCGGTCGTGGAGATCATAGCGGCTGATCTGAAGAAGAATCTGATCCTTACCCTCGCCGAACGCCCTGATCATCCGGCATTCGGTCGGTGCATAGTCCAGTTGCCATTTCGACGATGGCGCGATGGGCGGCGGTGGTTCGACGGCAGAGACAGGCCCCGGCAAGACGCCACTCATCATCGTTGCCATGCCTGCCCATGCTAGGACCGTTCGACCGCGCATCTTTTCCTCCCCCCGCTCTGGTGTCATAGCCGTAGATACGCGCGCAGAATGACATGATTATTGCCGAGACCCAATGGCAATGGCGTCGTCCCAGCGGCAACCGGCCCGCCCCAAGCATACAATACCAATCTAAGGCTTGGCTTTGCCCCCGCGCATTGGCTAACGCCGTGGGGAAGCCCAACCGGGCACGCGCAAGGAAGGAACAGGCATCATGGCTGCCGACTGGTCGACGATCGAATCGCTCCCGCAGACCCCGCTTCTCGATCTTTTCGCGAATGATCCCAACCGGCTGGCCTCGCTCAGCCTGGACGTGGCGGGCATCCATTTCGACTGGTCCAAGACCCATCTGACGCGCGAAGCGGTCGCCGCCTTTGCCGAACTGGCCAAGGCGCAGGGGCTGGCCGCCAAGCGTGACGCGCTGTTCGGCGGCGAGGTCGTCAACGTCACCGAGGGCCGCGCGGTCGAGCACACCGCCGAACGCGGCGAGGGCAATCCCGAAAGCGTCGCCACCGCGCGCCAGTCGCACGCCCGTATGCGCGCTCTGATCGACGCGATCGAGGCCGAGGCGCTGGGGCCGATCCGCCATGTCCTGCACATCGGCATCGGCGGCTCCGCGCTGGGCCCCGACCTGCTGGTCGATGCGCTGGGCCGTGACAGCGACCGGTATGACGTGGCGATCGTGTCGAACGTCGACGGCGTCGCGCTGGAGGAGGTGTTCAAGCGCTTCGACCCCGCCGCCACGCTGCTGGTCGTCGCCTCCAAGACCTTCACCACCACCGAGACGATGCTGAACGCCACCTCGGCGCTGCAGTGGATGACCGAGAACGGCGTCGAGGACCCCTATGGCCGCGTCATCGCGCTGACCGCCAGCCCGGACAAGGCGGTGGAATGGGGTATCGATGAAACCCGCATCCTGCCCTTCGCCGAGTCGGTGGGTGGCCGTTATTCGCTCTGGTCGACCATCGGCTTCCCCGCCGCGCTGGGCCTGGGCTGGGACGCGTTCGAGGAACTGCTGGAAGGCGCGGCCGAGATGGACCGGCATTTCCGCCTGACCGACCTCAGCCAAAACGCCCCCGCGCTCGCCGCCTTTGCCGACCTATACTATACCCAGGTCCGCCATGCCGAGACGCGCGCGCCGTTTGCCTATGACGAGCGGCTGCGCCTCCTGCCCTCCTATCTCCAGCAGCTGGAGATGGAATCGAACGGCAAGGGCGTGACCGTCGACGGCCAGCCGGTCGGCCGGCCGACCGCCGCCATCACCTGGGGCGGGGTCGGCACCGATGCGCAGCACGCGGTGTTCCAGCTACTCCATCAGGGCACCCACCTGGTGCCGGTCGAGTTCATCGCGGTCATCGAGCCGGGCGACATCCTGAGCGACGATCACCACCGCCAGCTGCTGCTCAACGCCTTCGCGCAGGGCGCAGCGCTGATGAAGGGCAAGAAGACCGACGACCCCGCGCGCAGCTATTCGGGCGATCGTCCGTCCTCGACCATCCTGCTCGACACGCTCGACCCGCGCACGCTGGGCGCGCTGATCGCCTTTTACGAGCACCGTGTGTTCGTGAACGGCGTGCTCTTGGGCATCAACAGCTTCGACCAGTTCGGCGTCGAGCTGGGCAAGGAAATGGCCAAGGCAGCGGACCAGGGCGGACAAGAGTTCGACCCCTCGACCGAGGACCTGATCCAGCGGGCGTTTGGCGCGTAACAATCCTCCCCTGCAAGGGGAGGTGGCAGGGCGTAGCCCTGACGGAGGGGGCTTCCGCATAGAACGACCTTTGTGGAACGCCCCCTCCACCATGCTTCGCATGGTCCCCCCCCGTGCCGGGGAGGATCGAAGTTTTCAATCACTGTCAGGGGGATGCTGAACTTGGCTCGGCATCCCCCGTTATGCTTTTAGGCGGGTTTGCCGCCCCCTAATACCCGGAGAAACCGTTCCCATGGCTGACTATGACTATGACCTGTTCGTCATCGGGGCGGGCTCGGGCGGCACGCGTGCCTCGCGGGTTGCGGCGGCGCACGGCGCCCGCGTGGCGGTGGCCGAGGAATACCGGGTCGGCGGCACCTGCGTTATTCGGGGCTGCGTGCCCAAGAAGCTGCTCGTCTACGGCGCGCATTTCGCCGAGGATCTGAAGGACGCGCGCCGCTTCGGCTGGCAGGTGCCCAGCGAGTGCGAATTTTCCTGGGAGACGCTGCGCGACAACGTCCTGGCCGAGGTCGACCGGCTGAACGGCGCCTATAAGAAGACGCTGGAGAGCCACAAGGTCGAGATCATCGACCAGCGTGCCACCGTCACCGGCCCGCACAGCGTCCGCCTGGCCGACGGCACCGAGAAGACCGCCGACAAGATCCTGATCGCGGTCGGCGCGCACCCCGCCGTTCCCTCCTGCCCCGGTCACGAACATGGCATCACCTCCAACGAGGCCTTCCATCTCGATTCGATCCCCAAACGCGTGTTGATTGCGGGCGCGGGCTATATCGCCAATGAGTTTGCGGGCGTCTTCCACCAGTTCGGCGCGCACGTCACGCTGATCAACCGCAGCAAGGATATCCTGCGCGGATACGACCTGACCATCCGCGACCGCCTCCTGCAGATTTCGATGATGAAGGGGATCGAGTTCCGCTTCGACGCGACGTTCGAGGGGATCGAGAAGATGGACGATGGCTGCCTGAAGGTGTCGATGTCCAATCACGAGCCGATGATCGTCGACATGGTGATGTTCGCGACCGGCCGGCTGCCCAACACGCGTGGCCTGGGGCTGGAGACGGCGGGCGTCGAGCTGGACGATCATGGTGCGGTCAAGGTGGACGAGGACAATCGGTCGACCTGCCCCAGCATCTATGCGGTCGGCGACGTGACCAACCGGGTCCAGCTGACCCCCGTCGCGATCCGCGAAGGACAGGCCTTTGCCGACACGGTGTTCGGGAACAAGCCGACCCGAATCGATTATGCATGTATTCCGGCGGCCGTCTTCAGCCATCCGCCGATGGCGGGTGTCGGCATGACCGAGGCGCAGGCCAAGCAGACATTGGGTTCGGTACGGGTCTATACGTCCGACTTCCGCCCGATGAAGAATGTATTGGCGGGCCGCGAGGAGCGTGCGCTCTACAAGATGGTGTGCGACGGCGACACCGATCGGGTCGTGGGCCTGCACATGATCGGTCCCGACGTGCCCGAAATCCTGCAAGCCGCCGCCGTCGCGGTGAAGGCCGGGCTGACCAAGGCACAGTTCGATGCGACCGTCGCGCTACACCCGACCATGGCCGAGGAACTCGTCCTGATGCGCTGATCGATCAATCATGCCCTGCCTTTGCCGTCCCAAGGCGGGGCAGGACTGATCGACTGCATCCCATTTTCATATCGCGAAAAACATTATCGCGGTTTACGAATTGTTGGCTAGACAGTGGCTAACTGACCCGAGCAGGTAAAGCGTAATATAAGTTAGGATTCGTCGATGAACGACCAGCCCGTGACATTCGAACAGGTGATCTCCTTCGCACGTGCGGCGCTGGAAGGCGCGGACAAGCTGAACATGCCGTTGGCGGGCAACCATATCGCGGCTGGCCTCGATATGCTGTGCGCGGCGCTGGAGCGCAGCAATGGTGGGCAACCGACCGCCTGACGCCAGGACGAGACGGGCGGCAGCGCGTCAGGTGGCGTCTTCCCCGGTCACGCCATTGTCCAGGGCCGTGGCGCGGCGATAGGCCGGGCGGCCCTGCAACCGGCCGATATAGGCCATGATCGCATCGGTCTTCGGCACCAAACCGAACTGGGTGAACCACATCAGCTGCGACCCGACATAGACATCGGCCGCGGTGAACCGGTCCCCCACGATATAGGGGGTATGCGCCACCGCGTCGCCGATGACGCCGACCGCCCGATCGAAATCGCCGTAACCCGCCATGCGCTGCTGCTCGGTGCTGACCGTCACCCCCAGCGAGCGGTTGGTCACCGCCGCCTCGAGCGGACCCGCCGCGAAGAACAGCCAGCGATAATAGGCCGCCCGTTCGCTCGGCATCGGCGCCAGTTCGGCATCGGGAAACACCTCAGCCAGATAGGCGCAGATTGCCGCCGTCTCGGTCACCACCTGCCCCCGATGGACGATGGCGGGCACCTTCATCATCGGGTTGATCGCGCGATAGTCGTCGGCGACCATCGTCGTTCCATACTCCAGAACGACCGTGTCATAGGTCGCGCCGGTCTCCTCCAGCATCCAGCGGGTGATACGGCCGCGCGACTGCGGATTGGTGTACAGCGTCAGGTCGGTGGCCATGCGATCGATCTCCGGCAGGAAGGCGTTGGGGCTCAAAGTCTGTTTGGAAACGTGCCGATGCCACGTTTCAAACGGGCTCTCAGGCCCGGTCGAGATATTGGTGCAGGAAGCGCGTCGTCCGTTCCCAGGCCAGCGTGGCGGCCCCAGCGTCGTAGCGCGCGGCCGAGCTGTCATTGTTGAAGGCATGGTCGACGCCGGGATAGGTAAAGGCCTCGACCGTCCGCCCGGCGGCTTTCAGCGCCGCGACCCAGGGTTCGCCGGTGGCGTTCACCCGCGCATCCTTGCCCGCATAATGCAGCATCAGCGGGCTGCGCACCTTCGCCGCCTCGGCCGGGTCGGGTGCCGGGCCATAATAGGCGACGCCCGCCGCCAGGGCCGGGCCCGACGCCACCGCCAGTCGGTTGACGAACGCCCCGCCCCAGCAAAAGCCGACCGCACCCACCTTGCCCGTCCCCGTCTTGTCGGCGGCGGCCTGCGTCATCATCGCGCGCGCCTGTCGCAGCGCCAGATCATAGTCGAGCGTGCCGATCATCGTGCGGGCGCGGTCCTCGTCCGGCGGCGTCCCGCCCTGCGGCGCCAGCAGGTCGGGCGCGATGGCGTGGAAGCCGGAGAGTGCCAGGCGGCGCGCCACATCCTCGATATGCGGGGTCAGCCCGCGATTCTCATGGACGACCAGCACCGTGCCGAGCCGCTTCTTCGCACCCTTCGGCACCGCGACATAGGCCGCGGAGCGCGCACCGCCCTCCATGCCCTCGCGTCGGTCGATGCGCAGCCGCGCGTCATGCGGGTCGGTCACCGCCGCCGCCGCCGGACTGGCCGCCAGCCCCATGATCAGCGTCTCGGCCGCCGCCGCCGATCCGGCGAGCACGGTCATCTGGCGCAGCAGGGTGCGGCGATCGTGATGCTCATGGGTAAAGGCGTCATAGATGCGGACCGCGCGATCGTGCAGCGTGTCCGTGTCGGAACCATGGGTCATGCGGCCATTCTCCGTGGCCGCCCGTCCGGCTGTGACCGGATCCGTCGCTCGGCGACCCTGAACCGGAGCATAGTCGGGCGGGCGGGCGTAGGATAGGCTCGCTCGCGTCGAAAAGGGGAGAAGCGTCACGATGATCGCATGGGTGTTGATCCTGGCACAGGCCGCCCCTCCCCCGTCGGTGCCGCCGCTGCACGGCGGGGAGGCGTCGATGACCTGTCTGGTCGGTGGCGAAACCTTTTCCGGATGGCAGGCCGGCGGCAGCTACGCGACCTATGGCGAGCGACCCGATGGCCGCCCGTACAGCTATATGCCCTTCCCTTTCCCGTTGGCCGAATGCCCGAGCAACCATCTCGTGGTGTTCGACGACTTCTCCGACGCAGACAAGGATGCACTCGCCAAGCTGATCGCGACGCCGGCCTATGCCAAGCTGGTCGCGGACGGCGAGACGCCGCATTATCGCGCGGGCTGGCTGGCGCGCCGCCTGGGCCGATCGGAACCCGAATCGCTTCGGTGGCTGCAAGCCGCGCTTTGGGCGGAAACACCGGGCATTCTGGAAATGCCCGATACCGTCGAGAACCGCACACGGCGCAGCCGCTATGCGCGTGAATTCGTCGACCGGGTGCGCCACTTGCCCGCCGACACCAGCGCCAAGGACCGCCTCTGGCTGACCGCTCGCGCCGCCAACCAGTTGCGGCAATTGGGTGACTTCGACGGTGCCGAGGCGGTGCGGCGGGACGCCGTGCTGCTGGTGGGGCAGCCGGGTGTGGGCGAAGGTTGGGATCGCTATCTCGCGAGCCTCGCCCACGTAATCGCGCGACGTGACGCGTCGGCCGAACCGCTCGACATGATCCCGGTACAGGAGGCGGCGTCTCGCTGTGCCAAGCCGGGCGATGTGCCGCTGTCGCGCGTAGAGAAACGGCTATGCGCGACGCCGGATATTGCGGCGGAAATCCATGCCGATTGAGGGGGTGGGCGTGGCCTTCGACTTCGCTCAGGCTGAACGGGTTTGGTGCCCTTGCCACAGGCGATCGCACGCTCATTCCTCCCCTGTAAGAGGAGGTGGCAGGCCGAAGGCCTGACGGAGGGGTGTCCCGGGGGCGAGGTTGGGCCGCGATAACCACCGGGGACACCCCTCCACCATCCTGCGGATGGTCCCCCTCCCCTTACAGGGGAGGAATAAGCGCCGCCCAGCTCTGCCGCCGGTCACGCTGAGCGAAGTCGAAGCGCACGCTCCCTGCTCTGCCAATCCCCCAAAGAGAGAGGGCCGCCCCCTCACGGGGACGGCCCTTTCCACAAAACCCCGAAGGATCAGGCGCCGAGCGGACTCGGCGATCCGAACGGACCATTGCCACGCCGCGTCTTGGGGATCGACGTCCCCGCCTTGGCGATCGTGATCGTCTTCGTCTTGGGATCGTCGCGACCGATATCGTCGCCCGCGATCAGCTTCTTGATCTCGTCACCCGACAGCGTCTCATACTCAAGCAATGCGCCTGCCAGCAGATGGAGCTGGTCGACATGCTCGGTCAGGACGTGCTTGGCGCGGTGCAGGCCGCCCTCGACGATTGACTTGATCTCGTCGTCGATCAGTTGTGCGGTCTGGTTCGACATGCGCACCGGCTGGCTGGACGAATAACCCAGGAAGCTTTCGCCTTCCGGCTGGGCATATTCGACGGGGCCGACCTTGTCCGACATGCCCCATTTGGTGACCATGTCGCGGGCCAGGCCCGTGGCGTATTGGATGTCGCCGCTCGCACCGCTCGACACCTTGTCATAGCCGAAGATGATCTCCTCGGCGACGCGACCACCCATGGCGACCGCCAGGTTCGCGTACATCTTGTCGCGGTGATAGCTGTACGAGTCGCGCTCCGGCAGGCGCATCACCATGCCCAGCGCACGGCCGCGCGGGATGATCGTCGCCTTGTGGATCGGGTCCGACGCCGGTTCGTGCAGCGCGATGATCGCATGGCCCGCCTCATGATAGGCGGTCATCCGCTTCTCGTCGTCGGTCATGACCATCGAGCGGCGTTCCGCGCCCATCATCACCTTGTCCTTGGCCTCCTCGAACTCGGCACTGGCGACCAGGCGCTTGCCCTTGCGCGCCGCCGTCAGCGCCGCCTCATTGACCAGGTTGGCCAGATCGGCGCCCGAGAAGCCCGGCGTACCGCGCGCGATGACGCGGGCATCGACGTCAGGGGCCAGCGGCACCTTCTTCATATGGACTTCGAGGATCTTTACGCGGCCATCGATATCCGGCCGCGGCACCACGACCTGACGGTCGAAGCGGCCGGGACGCAGCAGCGCGGGGTCGAGCACGTCGGGGCGGTTGGTCGCGGCGATGATGATGATGCCTTCATTGGCCTCGAAACCATCCATCTCGACCAGCAGCTGGTTCAGCGTCTGCTCGCGCTCGTCATTGCCGTTGCCCAGCCCTGCACCGCGATGACGGCCGACCGCATCGATTTCGTCGATGAAGACGATGCAAGGGGCCGACTTCTTGGCCTGCTCGAACATGTCACGCACGCGGCTGGCACCGACGCCGACGAACATCTCGACGAAGTCCGAACCCGAAATGGTGAAGAAGGGCACACCCGCCTCACCCGCGATCGCGCGGGCGAGCAGCGTCTTGCCGGTGCCCGGCGAGCCGACCAGCAGCGCGCCCTTCGGGATCTTGCCGCCCAGGCGAGCGAACTTCGACGGGTCCTTCAGGAACTCGACGATTTCCTGCAACTCTTCGCGGGCTTCATCGATGCCGGCCACATCGTCGAAGGTGACCTTGCCTTCCTTCTGGGTCAGCATCCGCGCGCGGCTCTTGCCGAAGCCCATCGCGCCGCTGGCCCCGCCGCCCTTCTGCATCTGGCGCAGCACGAAGAAGGCGATGCCGATGAACAGCACGAACGGCAGCGAATTGTAGAGCATCAGCATCCAGATCGAAGGACCTTCCTCGGCCTTGGCCGTAAAGGTCACGCCCTTCTGGCGCAGACGCGGGATGAGCTGGGAATCGGGCACCGGGCTGGTCTTGAACTTCTCGCCCGACGACAACGTACCGGTGATCGAATCGCGTGAGATCACGGCGGTCTTCACCGTTCCCTCGTCGACCTTGTCGAGGAAGGTCGAATACTCGATCTGATTGCCCGCCTGCGCCGACGAACCCGCGCCCGACAGACTGACGAACAGGGCGAGCGCCATCAGGATGCCCACCCAGATCAACAGGCTCTTCATCCAGGGGTTGCCGCCCCCATTGGGATCGGGGCTCTGCTGCTTGTCGTTGTCGTTCATAGGTGCCGGATACCTTTCATCGTCCAAGATAGGCATGACGAGGTTAATGGCAATGGAACAAGACCGATCAATGTGATCGGGCGGCCTTGATCCTCCCCGGGACGGGGAGGTGGCAGGTCGAAGGCCTGACGAAAGGGGGACTTCCACGCGGGACACCCTTTGCGGCACGCCCCCTCCACCATGCTTCGCATGGCCCCCCGTGCTGGATCGGATCAGCCAGTCTTGCGCGGCGGAGCGGGGCGGAAGCGCCAGACGCCGGAGCGGACGCTGGCGATCACCCCGGCATGGGTCGCGCGGCTGCCCTGGCCGAGCGCTTCGAGCAGCTTTTCGATGTTGCTCCCCTCGCTCCAGGCCGGGGTTTCGATTCCGGCGGCGGCGCGCACGGTGCCGATCGCGCGGCGGGCCAGCCGACGGCCCAGTTCGCGCGGCAGGTCGGCGGCCTGGATGCGGACATTGTCCTCGTCGATCTGGGCACGCTCATGCCACAGCCAGTCGACGGTCGCGCGCAGGTCGGTGTCCGCCTCGGCGAGTTGCTGCGCGGCGCGCGCCAGTTGCGCGACGCCCAGCCATTCATGCCCGTCGAGCAACTGGCGAAAGCGCGTGCGATCGTGGCGCGGATCGTGATTGGCGGGATCGTCGACGAACGGCGCCTCGGCACGCCGCACGATCCGACGCAGTTCGGCCCGGCGCCAGTCGAGCAGCGGGCGCAGCACCACTGCCCCGGCAATCTCGGTCCGGGCGCGCACCCCCGAAAGGCCGGACAGCCCCGCGCCGCGCGCCGCGCGCATCAGGAATGTCTCGGCCTGGTCGTCGGCATGATGCGCGGTCAGGATCGCCGCCGCGCCGATCGCCCTGGCGTGCGCGGCAAGGAGGGCATAGCGCACCTCGCGCGCCTGCGACTGGAGGCTCGCCCCCTCGATCGGCGTCGCAGGGTGAAGGCCCTGATGCGGCACGCCCAGTATGGCGCAATGCTCGGCCACCATCCGCACTTCGTCGGCGGCCTCGGGGCGCAGGCCATGGTCGATCGTCGCCACCGCGATCCGCCCCGGCAGCGCCGCCGCCGCCAGCGTCAGCATCGCCATGCTGTCGGGCCCACCGGACACCGCCAGCAACAGCGGCGCCGCATCGGCGTGGTGATCGAAAAGAAGCGTCAGATCGGCGGCGAAGCGCGCAATCTGATCGACGGCCGTGGCATCGGTGGCCATGATGCTCTCAAAACTGGTGAGGGATGACCCCGCTTTGAGCCCTATCCCGCACCAGTGCAATAGATTTTGCGCTCAGGCCGTGGCGTGCCAACCGCCCTCACCCTTCCCACCCACTACGCGGGCGGGTCCAGTGCCGGGTGAACAGCACCGTGAGGATAAAAGTGGAGGAGTGCAAGAAATAGCCGCACCTAGGCCGGATCGACATTCATTTCATTCCTCCCCTGTAACGGGAGGTGGCAGGCCAAAGGACTGACGGAGGGGTGTACCGGCACGAGAGGTCGGTCAAAGCTCGCCACCGGTGACACCCTCCACCAGCTTCGCTGGTCCCCCTCCCCTTACAGGGGAGGAATTAAAGGGGCATTGAATGTCGGTCGGCCCTAGTTCCTTACTGGCACTTCGCCGCCGTGCGTCCGCTGGTGATCTGGGTCTTCATCGCGGCGGACAGCTTGGCGCCGTACACGTCGCTGAGTTCGTCATAGACCTTGCAGGCGTCGGCGGCCTTGTTCAGCTTGGTCAGCGCCTGACCGAGATACAGCAAGCTGTCGGGCGCACGCTCGCCGTCCGGGAATTTCTTGTAATTCTCGTAAAATGCCATCGAGGCCAGGCTGGGCTTGCCCGAGTCGAGATAGGTGCGGCCCAGCAGGTTCTGGGCGAAGCTGGCACGGCGGCTCTTCGGATAGTCCGCGACCATCTTCTTCAGCGCGGCCTCGGCTTCCGGATAGCGCTTGGCCTGCCACAGGCGATAGCCATAAAGATAGGCGTCCTCCGCCGCATCGCCGGTCGAGGGCTTGTCGACCGCCGCGCCGCCGCTGGCCGCCGCCGGGAGCGTCGTCGCGGTATCGCCGGTCACGACCGACGGTGCCGCCGGGGTCCGGGTCGGACGGGTCGTGCCGGTCGCGGGCTGGGCAGGCGTGTCGAGCGGGGCGCTCTGTCCGGCGGGTGCGATCGGCGCAGGGCCTGCCTCCAGCGCCTTCAGCCGCGTCTCGACACCCCGCTTATACGCATCGAACTGTTCCTGAAGCTGACGGGTGCGATAGCCATTCTGTTCGATCTGGCCGGTCAGGTTCGCCATCTGCTCCTCGAGCGAGGTGACGCGCGAGGTCAGGTCGGTCAGCGCGCTGGACGCGGGAACGCCCGGGGCCTGGACCTGGGCCTGCGGCGCGCTGATGTCGGGCTGGACATAGCCGCCCGCGCCGTTCGGGAAGACCTTGCGCTGGACCGCGCGCATCTCGCTCTCCAGCTTGCCGACGCGGCCCTCGACATTCGACTGGGCGACGGCGGCGGTCGGGAGCATCATCACGACCGCGATCCCGGCCAGCAACAGATTACGCATTCGGTCTCACCCCCCGGTGGGCTGGTTGTTCAAGCGACAGACGATGGTTAACGCGCCGCCGTGGCTGTCTCCAGCCCTAAAAGCGACCCCGCCTTACTGATCGGCGGGGGTGGTGGCGGCGGGCGGCGGCGGCGCGGCCGTCGGCGCGGTGGTGCCGTTTGCCTCGCCCGTATTCGCCGCGCTGCTGCGCCGCACTGGCCGCTCCCGCAGCGGTGTGCGCGGCGTGACGGGCGGCGACGACGTGGCGGCGGGCGCGCCCGACATCCGCGCGGCGATCGCGGCGGGGTCGAGCGGCACGTCCTTGATGGCGCGCGAGCCGTCGCCCAGCGGCGGGATCGTCTGGCCGCCGACCGTTACGGTCAGCTTGTCCGGGCGACCGACATTCAGCAGCGGCCCCTTGGCGGTGGCGGGCACCTCATAGCTTTCCCCGGGCTTCAGCGTGCCCATCTTCAGCGTGACGTTGTCGGCGTCATAGACGCGTAGCCAGACTTCGCCATTGGCGGTCAGCACGACCTTGCCCGCCGCGACCGGCGTCGGGCTGGACGCCGGGGCGGGCGCGGGTGTGTCGCCATTGGTCAGCGGCGTTGCGACGGGCACGTCCTGCGCGGTGCGGTCGCGGCGGAACAGGTCGGTGCCGTACCACAGCCCGGCAAGGACCAGCAGCGCCAGCGCGATGCCGATGCCGATGATCGCCAGCCCGCGCGAGGGGACGCGCGACGGGTCGACAATGTCCTGCGGCACATATTCGGTGACGCGGCGGCCGAGCTTGTCGACATCGGCTCGCACCGCCTGCGCGATCGCGACCTCGTCGGCGCCGACCGCACGGGCATAGGCCTTGGCGAAACCGACGGCATAGGTGGCCGAGGGCAGGCTTTGATAATCGGAGACCTCGATCGCCGCGAGATGGCGGCCGGGGATACGCGTGCGCGCCCCGATGTCGCCCAGCGACAGCCCTTGCGCCTCGCGCGCCATGCGCAGGACGTCACCGGCGCGGGCAGGTGCCGCCGGTGCGGCATCGTGGCCGGGATTGACCTCGTCCATTCTCAACTCCGAAGCGATCATGGCCCACCCCATGATCGGGGTCGTTCTTTCAGACGGTTGGGATCAAGTCAACGCGAACCCCTGACCTGGATCAGGCCAATTCCACACCGTTCGTCGCAGCCCAGGCACCAAGCGCCCCGCGCATGTCCCGGACCGGATGGGCGAGCAGCCGCGTCATCTCGGCGGTTATGCTTGCGCGGTCGAGCGAGCGGATCATCGCCTTGACCGGGCCCACCGCCGCCGGGGTGATCGATAGCCGGTCGATGCCAAGCCCGATCAGCGCCATCGCCTCCAAGGGACGGCCGCCCATCTCGCCGCACACGCCGACCAGCACGCCTGCCGCGCGGCAAGGCTCGACCACCCGGCGCAGGAAGCGCAGGATCGACGGGCTGAGCCAGTCATACCGCTCGGCGAGCTTGGGATTGGCCCGGTCGGCGGCGAACAGGAACTGGGTCAGGTCGTTGGTGCCGATCGACAGGAAGTCGACATTGGGCAGGATCAAATCGAGCTGTTCGGCGAGCGAGGGCACTTCCAGCATGGCGCCGTAGCGCACCTCAAGCGGCAGGCGACGCCCGCGCGAACCCAGCCAGGCGCGTTGCGCCTCGAACAGGGCCTTGGCCTCGTCGAACTCCCACGCCTCCGACACCATCGGGAACATCACATGGAGCGTCCGCCCCGCCCCCGCCTCGATCAGCGCGCGTGCCTGCGCCTTCATCAGGCCGTCGCGCTCCAGCGCCAGGCGCAGCGCGCGCCAGCCCATCGCCGGGTTTTCCTCGTCGCCGGGATCGGTGTTGAGATAGGGCAACGCCTTGTCACCGCCGATGTCGATGGTGCGGAACACCACCGGGCGGTCGCCCGCCGCCTCCATGACGTCGCGGTACAGCCGCTGCTGCCGTTCGCGCTGCGGCAGGGTCGCGGAGACCAGGAACTGGAACTCGGTGCGGAACAGGCCGATGCCGTCCGCGCCTGTCGTATCCAACGCCGCCGCATCGTCGCGCAGCCCGGCATTGACCATGAGGGTGACGCGGTGCCCGTCCTTGGTCACCGGCGGCACGTCGCGGAGCGCCGCAAAGGCGGCGCGCCGCTTCTGCCGCAATTGCAACTTCGCCTCGAACGCCTCCTCCATCGCCGAGGTCGGACGGACCAGCACGCTGCCCTCCGCCACGTCGAGCAGCAGTTGGTCGCCGTCGGCGATCTGGCGGCGCACGTCGCTCACCCGGCCCAGCACCGGCACACCCATGGCCCGCGCGACGATGATGACATGCGCCGTCAGCGACCCTTCCTCCAGGATCACGCCCTTCAGCCGCCGCCGGTCATATTCCAGAAGCTCGGCCGGGCCCAGGTTGCGTGCGATCAGGATCGTGTCCTGCCGCAGCCCCAACTGCGCCGCCGTGCCCATTTGCCCCGAAACGATACGGAGCAGCCGGTTGGACAGGTCCTCCAGGTCGTGCATCCGATCGGCGAGCAGGGGATCGTCGATCTGACGCATCCGCTGGCGCGTGCGCTGCTGGACCCGCTCGATCGCCGCCTCGGCGGTCAGGCCGCTGTCGATCGCCTCGTTGATGCGCCGCGCCCAGCCCTCGTCATAGGCGAACATCTTATAGGTCTCGATAACCTCGACATGCTCGCCCGCCACGCCGAACTCGGCCTCGCGCGCCATGCGGTCGATCTGTTCGCGCATCTTGTCGAAGGCGGCATAGACGCGGCGACGCTCGGCATCGATATCCTCGGCCACCGTATGCTCGATGACGATGCGCGGCTGATGATAGACGGCAAAGCCGCTGCCCATGCCCTCGACCAGCTTCTGGCCCGACAAGCGGATCGTCGCGGTCATCTGCGGCCGCGCGCCGCCTGCGCCCGCCGCGTCGATCAGCCCGGCATTGGCGATCAGCTCGGACAGGACCATCGCGACGGTCTGCAGCGCCTCGATCTCGACATCGGCATATTTGCGTGGTTCGCTGTGCTGGACCGCCAGCACGCCCACCGCCCGCTCGCGCCGGATGATCGGCACGCCCGCAAAGCTGTGGAAACGGTCCTCGCCGGTCTCGGGCTTATAGGCGAAGTCGGGATGGCTGGCGGCTTCGTCCAGGTTCAGCACCTCGACATCCTCGGCGATGGTGCCGACCAGCCCCTCGCCCATCGCCAGCTTGGTGACGTGCACCGCCTCCTCTGCCAGGCCGCGCGTCGCGAACAGTTCCAGCACGCCTTCCCGCAGCAGATAGATCGAGCAGACCTCGCTGCCGATCGCCTCGCCGATGATCTGGACCACCTGGTTCAACTTGGCTTGGGCGGGGGTGCGCGACGCCATCACGTCGTGCAGACGAACGAGGATCTCGCGGGCGGAGGCGGCGGCCGAAACGGGCATGGCCACAGGGCTAACAGACGGAGTGCGGCGGTGTCATGCGCTAATATCGCACAGGCGTGCCTTTTCATCCTTTGTCATGCTTTGTGGTCGGAGAAGGTCAGATCCCTCATTCCTCCCCTGCAAGGGGAGGAATAGAATGGCTTTTAGGCCAGCGCCGACCGATCGATCTCCGCGACCGTCCTGACGCCGGTCAGCGTCATCGCCACCCGCATCTCGGCGGCGAACAGGCGGAGCAGCTTGGCCACCCCCGCCTCCCCGTCCGTCGCCAGCGCATAGATGAAGGCGCGGCCCAGCATCACCGCGTCCGCACCCAGGGCCAGCATCCGCACCACGTCCAGCCCCGAACGGACACCCGAATCCGCCAACAGCTTCAGCTCGCCCGCCACCGCATCGGCGATACGGGGCAGCGCCCGGGCCGTGGAGGACACGCCGTCCAGCTGGCGTCCGCCATGGTTGGACACCACGATCCCGTCCGCGCCGAAGCGCACCGCGTCGCGCGCATCCTCGGGGTCGAGGATGCCCTTGATGACGATCGCGCCCTTCCAGACGTCGCGGATCCACTCCAGGTCGCGCCACGCGATCGACGGATCGAAGTTCGCCCCCAGCCAGCCGATATAGTCCGCCAGCGCGGTCGGCATTCCGCGATAGGCGGAGATATTGCCCAGGTCATGCGGCCGCCCGCGCAGCCCCACATCCCAAGCCCAGCGCGGATGGGTCACCGCCTGGACCATCCGCCGGAATGCTGCGTTCGGCCCCGACATGCCCGAATGCGCATCGCGATAGCGCGACCCCGGCACCGGCATGTCGACTGTGAAGACCAGGGTCGTCACCCCCGCCGCCTGCGCCCGCGCCAGCGCATCGCGCATGAACCCGCGATCCTTCAGCACATAGAGCTGGAACCAGATCGGCGCGGCGGAGGCCGCCTGCACCTCGTCGATCGCGCAGACCGAGACGGTCGATAAAGTGAACGGAATGCCCGCCGCCGCCGCCGCCCGCGCCGCCTGCACCTCGCCGCGCCGCGCATACATGCCGGTCAGCCCGACCGGCGCCAGGATCACAGGCATGGCCATGGGCGTGTCGAACAATTCGGTGCGCAGATCGAGGTCGGCGACATTGCGCAGCACCCGCTGGCGCAGCTCGACCCCCGCCAGATCGTCGACATTGTGGCGCAGCGTATGCTCGGCATTCGCCCCGCCATCGATGTAATGGAACAGGAAGGGCGGCAGGCGGCGGCGCGCGGCTTCCCGATAGTCGGTGGGGGCGGAGATGATCATCGCGGGCTCCGATAAGGACGATAGGCGGCGGCCATTCCCCTCCCCGTACAGCACGCAGCAGCCGATGCCAAAGCATCGGGAGCCGGGTCAGCCGCGCTGGTGGATGATCAAAGGTTGGCAGATTCTATCGAAGGATACCGGCAGAACTGGCATTTGCTGCTCCAAACAACATGTCGGCCCCGCCGGTTTGATCGAAAATGCCGACGCATCGCCGCTATGCTCGCACGACAGACCAATCGAGGCGAGGAAGCATGGCGGACCTGAGCAACACCCGGATGGCGACGCGCGCCATTCATCACGGATATGACCCGTCCGCCCATGACGGCGCGCTGTCGCCGCCTTTGTACATGACCTCCACCTTCGTGTTCGATTCGGTCGAGGCGGGCGCGGACATGTTTGCGGGGACCGCGCCGGGCCATGTCTATTCACGCATCTCCAATCCGACCCTCGACCTGCTCGAGCGGCGCTGCGCCAGCCTGGAAAATGCCGAAGCGGGCCTGGCGCTGGCGTCGGGCATGGGGGCGATCTGTGCGGTCATGTGGACCTTCCTGTCGCCGGGCGACGCGGTGCTGACCGACAAGACGCTCTATGGTTGCACCTTCGCCTTCCTGCGCGATGGCCTGGCGCGGTTCGGGATCACGGTGACCCATGTCGACATGACCGATCCGCAGGCGGTCGCGGAGGCGATCACCCCGGCGACGCGCATCATCTATTTCGAAACCCCCGCCAATCCGAACATGCGGCTGGTCGACATCGCCGCCATCGCGCGGATCGCCAGGCCCGCCGGGGTCCGGTTGGTGGTCGACAACACCTATGCCACGCCGATCCTGACCCGGCCGATCGAACTGGGCGCGGACATCGTCGTCCATTCGGCGACCAAATATCTGGGCGGGCATGGCGACCTGGTCGGCGGCATCGCGGTCGGCCGCGCCGAGGACATGGCGCAGGTGCGGATGCAGGGACTGAAGGACCTGACCGGCGCGGTCATGTCGCCGTTCAACGCCATGCTGCTATTGCGTGGAATCAAGACGCTGAAGCTGCGCATGACCGAACACTGCGCCAATGCCGCCGCCGTCGCCCGCTATCTGGAGGCGCATCCGGGCGTGGCGAAGGTCCATTATCCGGGGCTGGAGAGCTTTCCCCAGCATGACCTGGCCAAGCGGCAGATGCCCGGCTTCGGCGCGATGATCGCCTTCGAACTGGTCGACGGCATGGCGGCGGGACGCAGCATGATGAACCGCCTGGCGCTGATCCGCCGCGCTGTGTCGCTGGGCGATACCGAGTCGCTGATCCAGCACCCCGCCTCGATGACCCATTCGACCTACACGCCCGAGGAACGCGCCGCGCACGGCATCCCCGAGGGGCTGATCCGCCTGTCGGTGGGGATCGAGGACGTGGCCGACATCATCGCCGACCTGGACCAGGCGCTGGCCGCACCGCTGCGCGACGCCGCGCCCGCACTGGCCGCCTGATTGGAGACGCCGCCGTCTTCGGCTAGGCGGCATATCCTCGATCACGGAAAGGGCGGGCGTTGGACGACAAGGATCGGCAGATCATCGCGGCGTTGCAGGCCAATGGCCGCCTGACCAACCAGGAACTGTCCGAACAGGTCAACCTGTCGCCCTCCCCTTGCCTGCGGCGGTTGCGGATGTTGGAGAATGCGGGCGTCATCCGCGGCTATACCGCGGTGATCGACGAGGAGGCATACGGCCTGCCCGTCACCGCGCTGGTCCGCATCCGCCTGCAAAAGCATGACGACGCCACCGTCGCCGCGTTCGAGGCGGCGATCGGCGACATGGACGCGGTGCTGGAATGCTATGTCATGACGGGCAGCGACGATTATCTGCTGCGCGTGCTGGTCGCCTCGCTGAAGGACTATGAGGATTTCGTGCGCTCGAAACTCCACCCGATCGCCGGGATCGCGGCGATCGACACCAGCTTTGCCTATGGAATCGTCAAGCGCTCGACGGTCTTTCCAAAGGTCCGGCGCGGCGGCTGAGGCCCCTGGGAACCCTTTGCCTTAATGCTATGATACATCATCACTATTGACGATGATGCCGATCGGCGGGCAGGGAGCGGGGCATGTCGACCATATCCCCAATGCCCGCCGCCGCGCCCGAAATCGCCATCAAGGATGCCGTGCTGCACTATGACGCGCACCGCGTTCTCGACGGCCTGACGCTGTCGATGCCGGCGGGCGAGATCTACGCGCTTCTCGGCGGCAACGGCGCGGGCAAGTCGACCACCTTGTCGGCGCTGCTCGGCTTCGTCCGGGTGGATGGCGGCAGCGTGCGGATCGGCGGGATCGACCCGGCGGCCGATCCCGACGCGGCGCGGCGGCGCATCGCCTATCTGCCCGAAAACGTCGCGCTGTATGAACATCTGAGCGCAGTCGAGAATGCCGACTATCTGCTCGCGCTGTCGGGCACGCCGCGCGACCGGAGGGCGATCACCGATGCGCTGGCGGCGGCGGGCCTTCAGGAACGGGCGTTCGACCAGCGACTGGGCGGCTTTTCCAAGGGAATGCGGCAAAAGGTCGCGATCGCCGTGGCGTTGCTCCGCGAGGTGCCGGTGCTGCTGCTCGACGAGCCGACCTCGGGCCTCGATCCGCGCGCGACCGCCGACTTCAACGCGCTGCTCCATGCGGTCCGGGCGCGCGGCACCGCGGTGCTGATGGTGACGCACGACCTCCTCAGCGCCGCCGATGTCGCCGATCGCATCGGCTTTCTGGAGGGCGGGCGGATCGTCGCGGAGGTCGCGGCCGAGGGCAAGCACCGGTTCGACGTGCGGGCGCTGCACGACCGGTTCGCAGGAGCGCCGGGGGCATGAGCGCGATATCGCTGATCGCCCGTGACGAACTGCGGCTGATGCGGCGCAACCGTGTCGCGGTGACCGCGATCCTGCTGCTGCTGGTCTTGACCCTGGTCGCGGTCGTCACATCCTGGACGCACCAACAGGGCATTGCCGAGAACCGGGCGCGCAATCAGGCGGAGGCGAACCATGCGTTCGAGGCGCAGCCCGACCGCCATCCGCACCGTGTCGTCCATTATGGCCATTTCATCTTTCGCCCGCTCGGGCCGCTGGCCGCGTTCGATCCGGGGGTCGACGCCTTTACCGGCAACACCATGTTCCTGGAGGGGCATCGGCAGAATACGAGCAATTTCGGCGATGTCCGGCAAAGCTCGGCATTGGTCCGCTTCGGCCAGCTGACCCCGGCCTTCGTCCTTCAGGCGGTGGCGCCGCTGCTGCTGATCTTCCTGGGTTACGGCGCCGTCGCGCGCGAGACCGAGGGAGGGACGCTGCGCCCGCTGATGGTGCAGGGGGCGTCGGCGTACGCGATCGTGCTGGGCAAGCTCGCCGCGCTCGCCGTCGTCGCGCTGCTCGTCGGGCTGCCCGCGATGGTCGGCTTTGTCCTGATATCCGGTCAGCCGGGGGCGTTTGCCGGGCCGATGGCGGCGATCGCGCTGGCCTATGCCTATTATCTGGCGCTGTGGGTCGTAGCGATCATCCTCGTCTCGATGCTGGTCCGTCGGCGACGCGATGCGCTGCTGGCGCTGCTGGCGGTGTGGGCGGTGACGGTCGTACTGCTGCCGCGCGTCGCGCCCGACATGGCGAGCGCGGCCTATCCGCTCGCCAACCGTCTGCAGACCGATGTCGCCATCGCTCGCGACCTGCGGCAGATGGGCGACAGCCACAATCCCGACGACCCGCATTTCGCCACGTTCAAGGCGGACGTGCTGAAACGCTATGGCGTAACCCGCATCGAAAATCTGCCGGTCAATTATAAGGGCCTGCTCGCGCTTGACGGCGAGGCGATGACCAGCCGATTGTTCGACCGTTATGCCGCCGACAGCTTCGCCACCCAGGCACGGCAGAATGCGCTGGTCACCGGGGTAGGTCTACTCAGTCCGACCATCGCCCTGCGACAGGCGTCGATGGCGGCGGCGGGCACCGACTTTGCCGGGCACCGGCGCTTCCTCGAACAGGCCGAGGCCTATCGCTATGTCCTCGTTCAGCGGCTGAACCGCTTGCAGGCCGAAGCGGTCAGTTATGCCGACGATACCGCCAAGGATACCGGGGCCGACCGGCGCAAGCGGATCGGCGCGGACAATTGGCGGCGGATGCCCGAATTCGCTTTCGTCCAGCCCGATGCCGCGACGCTGGTCCGCGCCAGCCTGCCGGGATTGGCGATCGTGGCGGGCTGGCTGGTGCTGGCTATGGGGGCGCTCGCCCTCGCCACCCGCCGACTGGGAGCGAAGTGATGGCGATCTGGACGCATGAGTTGCGGCTGTTGCTGCGGTCGCGCATGGCGAGCATCGCGCTGGTCCTGCTGGCGATGCTCAGCCTCGCCGCCGTCGCCGCGGGCATGGCCGAGATCGCGCGCCAGCGGGCCGCAATCGACGCGGTCGCCGCCGCGCAGGCCGAGGATGTCGGGGCGATCGCGACCTTTGTCGACCGCGAGAAGGACGGCGGGAGCGCGGCCTATTACACCTTCCACCCCACCTGGGACACGCCCGCACCGCTGGCCTTTGCGGCGATCGGAATGCGTGACGTCGCGCCCTATATCCTGCGCGTCCGGGCGCTGGGGCTGGAGGCGCAAATCTATGACGGCGACACCTTCAATCCCGAACTGGCGCTGCCGGGGCGGTTCGATTTCGCCTTCGTCCTGATGTTCCTGGCGCCGCTGTTCGTCATCGCCCTGTTCCACGACCTGAAGTCGGGCGAGCGGGAGGCTGGACGCGCGCGGATGCTGGGCGCGCTGCCGGGGGCGCGGCGGCTCTGGCTGCGACGCGGGCTGCTCCGCTTCTTGCTCCTGCTGGCGGCACTGGCGGTGCCGTTCGTGATCGGCGCGGTCCTGTCCGGGGTGGCCGCCTGGGCGATCCTGCTCGTGGTGGCGGTGACGGGCGCCTATCTGCTGTTCTGGATCGGGCTGGCCGGGCTGGTGTCGCGGCTGGGCCATGGATCGACCGCCAATGCCGCGACGCTGGCGGGATCGTGGCTGGTGCTGGTGCTGGTCATCCCGACGCTCGCCAACGTCGTCATCAACCGCGCCATCCCGGTCGACGAGGGTGCCAAGATCGCCCTAGCCCAGCGCGAGAATGTCCATCACGCCTGGGAAATCCCGCGCGAGGACACGATGCGGCGTTTCTATGCCAGCCATCCCGAATGGGCGGACTCGCCGCCCTTGCCGGAGGCGTTCCACTATAAATGGTATTTCGCCTTCCACCAGAATGGCGACGAAAGCGTCGCCGGTCGGGTCAAGGCCTATCGCCAGGGCCTGGAACGCCGCGCCGCGACCGCCGACGCGCTGGGCTGGCTCCTCCCGTCGGTCGGCGTGCAGGCGCTGCTGACGCGGCTGGCCGATACCGACCTGACCGCACAGCTCGCCTATCAGGACCGCATTCGCGCCTTTCATCACCGGCTGCGCGATTTCTATTATGGCTATATCTTCCGCGACCGCCCGTTCGGACGCGCGGACTTCGCCAAGGCCCCGCGTTATGGGGCCGAGGGCAGCGGGCGGTGATGCGTCGCAAGACATAGCCGCAAGCCGACGCTATGGGGGCGGGATGGCCCGGCTGCTGTTGTTCAACAAACCCTTCGGGGTCCTATCGCAATTTACCGACCGCGGATCGCCGACGGTTCGCGCGACCCTGTCGGACTTCATCGCGGTGAAGGGCGTCTATCCCGCCGGGCGGCTCGATCGCGACAGCGAGGGCCTGCTGCTACTGTGTGACGACGGGCGGCTGCAAGCGCGCATTGCCGACCCCCGCTTCAAGATGCCCAAGACCTATCTCGTGCAGGTCGAGGGCGATCCGCAGGAGCCGGACCTGGAGCGCCTGCGGCGCGGCGTCGCGCTGAAGGATGGCATGACCCTGCCCGCCGATGTCGCGCGTATCGACGCGCCGGACCTGTGGCTGCGCGATCCGCCGATACGCCAGCGCAAGCTGATCCCCGACAGCTGGTTGACGATCACCATCCGCGAAGGGCGCAACCGGCAGGTGCGTCGCATGACGGCGGCGGTCGGCTTGCCCACGCTGCGGCTGGTCCGCTGGTCGATCGGCGACTGGTCCGTCGCCGGGATCGCGCCCGGCCAGTTCGAGGAAGCCTCCGGCCCGGGCAAGGCGAAGGGCGACCCGCAGGCGCGATGACTCGATTTGGCCAAGGCTGAAACCGGCCTGCTAACCCTATAACGACACACCGGCAGAGTTTTGAATTCCCATGAATTATCGCCACTCCTTCCACGCGGGCAACAGCGCCGATGTCGTCAAGCACAGCCTGCTGATCGCGCTGATCCAGGCCCTGCAGCAGAAACAGGGCGCGCTGACCCTGATCGACACCCATGCCGGTTGCGGCATCTATGACCTGGGCGGCGAGCAGGCGCAGCGCACCGGCGAAGCCGCGCAGGGCGTGGTGCGGGCCTTTGCCGATACGAACCCCTTGCTGGACGATTATCGCGCCGCCGTCCGCGCGGTGAATGTCGGCGATGAACCGCGCCTCTACCCCGGCTCGCCACGGTTCCTGGCGCAACTGCTGCGCCCGCAGGACCTGCTGATCGTCAACGAAAAGCATCCCGAGGACGCCTATGTCCTGCGCGGCGCGATGCGGGGTACGCCCGCCGCCGTGCATGAGCGCGATGCCTATGAGCTCTGGCTGGCGATGCTCCCCACCCGCACCGGGCGCGGCGTGGTGGTGGTCGACCCGCCCTACGAGCAGACCGACGAACGCGCCCGCATCACCGCCACCCTCGCCGCCGCCCACCGCAAATGGGCGCACGGCGTGACGGTCATCTGGTATCCGCTGAAGGACCGCGCGACGCATCAGCGGTGGAAGGACGATCTGCGCAGGCTCGGCATCCCGAAATTCCTGGCGGTGGAGCATTGGCTGTATGACGCCGATCAACCCGGCATCTACAACGGCGCGGGCCTGTTCATCGTCAATCCGCCCTATGCCTTCACGCAAGGCCTGCCGTCCCTGCTGGAAGCGCTGCGCAACACCTTGGCGCCGGAAGGCCATAGCGGCGAAATCACCGCGAATTGGTTGGTCGATTAGGGGGAGGTCGAGGCCCGGCGTCGATCCGCCACTTCCGATCAGGGCCGCCCATGCCCTCTGGGGAGGCGGCCGAACCGCGCGGCGATGGCGCAACGCGGATGCAACACCATGACGGCGCGCTGTACGAAACGAAAAGAAAAGTGGCGCACCCGACAGGATTCGAACCTGTGGCCTCTGCCTTCGGAGGGCAGCGCTCTATCCAGCTGAGCTACGGGTGCGTGGGCTGGCCGACTAGCATCGCGCGTTCCCCCACGCCAGTCCTTTTTATAGGGCTGATATTTTTACGCGGCCGCCTTGGCCACCGGAGCGGGCGTCTTGGGGCGATAGGCGCACAAGTCCTCGACCGGGCAGCGCCAGCATTCGGGCCGCCGGGCCTTGCAGATATAGCGGCCATGCAGAATCAGCCAGTGATGCGCATGAACCCGGAACGGCGCGGGCGTCGCCTTGTCCAGCTTCAGCTCGACCGCCAGCACCGTCTTGCCCTTGGCCAGGCCGGTGCGATTGCACACGCGAAAGATATGCGTGTCGACCGCAAAGGTCTCGTGCCCGAAGGCGACGTTCAGCACGACATTGGCGGTCTTTCGCCCTACTCCGGGCAGCCGCTCCAGATCGGCGCGCTCCTGCGGCACCTCGCCGCCATAATCGTCGACCAGCATCCGCGACAGGGCGATGACGTTCTTTGCCTTGGTGTTGAACAGGCCGATCGTCCTGATATGCTGTTTCAGCCCGTCCTCGCCCAGCTCCAGCATCTTCTCCGGCGTGTCGACCTCGGCGAACAGCGCGCGCGTGGCCTTGTTCACCCCGATATCGGTCGCCTGCGCCGACAGCGCGACCGCGACGACCAGCGTATAGGGGTTGCGGAATTCCAGCTCGGTCTCGGGATGCGGGTTCGCCTCCGCCAGCCGGTGATAGAATTCGACGACGTCCGCCTTCTTCATGGTTCTTACAGGCCCAGCACGTCGCCCATGCGATAGCGGCCCGGCGCCTGCCCCGCGAGCCACACAGCCGCGCGCACCGCGCCGCGCGCGAAGATGCTGCGGTCCTGCGCGAAATGGCCCAGCGTCACCCGCTCGCCCTCGCCCGCGAAGATCACCTCATGGTCGCCGATGACCGAGCCGCCGCGCAGCGCCGCCAGCCCGATCGTCCCCTCGGTCCGCGCACCGACCAGACCGGCGCGCCCGTCGACGCGCAGTTCGGACAGCGGATGCCCCCGCCCCGCCGCCGCCGCCTCGCCCAGCAGCAGCGCGGTGCCCGACGGCGCGTCGAGCTTGTGCCGGTGGTGCATCTCGGTAATCTCGATATCCCAGTCGCTGCCCAGCCGTGCCGCCGCCTCGCGCACCAGATTGGCGAGCAGCGTGATGCCGAGCGACGTGTTGCCGGTCTGGAGCACCGCGATCTCGGTCGCGGCGGCATCGATCGCGGCGTGCTGCGCAGGCGACAGGCCGGTGGTGCCGATCACGATCGGCGTGCGCGCGGCGCGGGCCGCCGCCAGATGCACGTCCAGCGCCCCCGCGATCGAGAAGTCGACCAGCACATCGGCCGCCTTGGCCAGCGCATCGGGATCATCCCGCGAGTCGCACCCACCCGCCAGCGTCGCACCCTCACCCTCGATCAGGTCGGCGATGGCACGCCCCATGCGCCCGGCGCTGCCGTATATGCCGATGGCGATCATTCGGGGGCCTTGGGCGACGGGAGGGTGCGGATGGTCATGGGCGACCCATTACACAGGTTATGGCTCGGGGAAAACCGGCTCGGCCGTGCCCTGCCCGGTGAGCACGTCATGCAGATGCTGTATGTAGAGCATGAAGGCGTCTCGACACACATGCCCTTTGTCGGCTCACATATTGCAGACAAAGCCGCCTACGACAGACTGGCAAGTGAATTGCCGCCGTTGCCGACCTACCGCTGGTGCCCAGAAGAAGATTTTACGGTTGGCACCAAAAATGGCGGATTTCTGCGGTTTTCTGAAAGAGCGTTGGGACGGTTGTATTAGGCCTTTGTACTAGCTGAGGCAAGGGGTTGGCCTGCTGGCAGATAGCAGCAGCGGTCAGTATCGGCCTCCCATGTAGAACAGCGTCGTCCACGCTTTGCGGCGTATCGCATCCTCCCTTGTGGTAAGTCCGAAGGGGAACATCTCATCCAGATGCGGAACAACCGGCTCCTGCAAGCCCTTCGTGATTTCAATCTCATGCGATTGAGAGCAAGCCCAGCACAGAAGTCGGTAAAGCGGCTTGATGATCTGCAAGATCGTCCAAACGCAATGGCCTCTCGTCTGTTTTGTTAATTCAAGCTGATAGACGATATCGACCATAAGCTCATACTCTCCGCGCATACCCATAGCATACCCGTACATATTGCTACGGTCGCAATGTGCCATTGCTTGCTCATTGATATAGATACGCCTTCGATACGACAGGCTATCCTCTGCAATTCTGAGATGTAACATATACCATTCTATCAGCGGATCGCTTCCGCCCGTGCCCTTGGCGATAAGGTCAAGATTGTGATACCTTGAGTAGGCTGCAAACTCCGACATGAATGTTAACACATCATAGTGTAGCGAACCTTCCTCATACCAACCATCATTGACGCCGGCATCTTTGCCAATAGCCTTCAAGTGATCGTATATCTTGGTGAGAGAATGCCGAAACTTATTTTGTAAAGTATTGTTTGAGGGTGCATTAAGATCATTCTTGGCCATGTGATGCGTGACAAATATGATTTTCATCAGTCGCTCTAAGCCAATAGAGAGATTGAACAGCGAGGTGTAGATTGTTCCCGGCTGATAGTGGTCTGACTTCGCAAGCCCTTCTAAACCGGTCAGCAAGGCGTTGCTCGCAAGGTGTCCCTCTTGGGCCATCATTCGGAAGCGGTGTGAGAAAATCATGCAGACGCGGTATGCTCTTCAACAGCTATCATAGCCAGACCCGCCTACGGCCTGAAAATGATAGAGATATGCGAGAGGGCAATCGAACGGTACCGAGCGGTGTTTGCCCCCGTAGCCCCTACCTGCCCGGTCCCACGATTATGACACGCCTAGCGCGACCTGCATTATCGCGCGGTTCGTTCTCCCGGCGTAGCGGGTCACAGCAGCAGGATCATGGCTAGACTGCCTCTGTCCAGAATAACCAAACGAGCATTAGAGCGGTTTCCAATCAGTCTGGGTCATAGCCGCAGGAGCTGAAGTAGTTGGCGCATTCCTGCGGCTGGAATAGGTCGACCAACCTCCCGATGAGAGACCACAGGCCGGAGACGGTACGCTCTC
>Ga0308171_1001454_pt1 | contig 31530 bp, 23 predicted proteins | sample PhyGR1_FD_202135 | JGI IMG/M metagenome (GOLD analysis project Ga0308171, IMG submission 202135) | Phyllosphere microbial communities from UC Gill Tract Community Farm, Albany, California, United States - DLSLSG.R1 | ecosystem: Host-associated > Plants > Phyllosphere > Unclassified | place: USA...
CAGTTCGAAGGTTCGCCCGATGACGACAGCGAAGAGTCGGTCATCTTCACCGTCACCGAAGTGGCGGACGGCAAGGCCGTGCTCGATGGCAACCACCCGCTGGCCGGCATCGCGCTGCGCTTTGAACTGGCGGTCACCGAAGTGCGCGCCGCCTCCGAAGAAGAAGTGGCCCACGGTCACGTCCACGGTGCCCACGGCCACCATCATCACCACGATGAGGAAGATGAAGGCGACGCCGGCGACCACTTCCGCAGCCAGCCGCTGAACTGATCGCTGAATTCTGATCGCAGCGCCGCAAGCCGATCCCGGAAATCGGGATTTTCCTTCCGGCGACCATGCAAAAACGCCCGCAGATGCGCTCTGCGGGCGTTTTTCTTCATTTAAACCGTAGAAATCCGTTTACCGGCAAGGGTCTGGTACCCGGCATCGGGCAGCTAGCGCCGTTCTCCATCCGCATCGGCCACCGCAAACAGCTGTGGCAGATGGTCATCCACCACCACCTTGAGCCAGCGCTCACCGACGCCCACACTGCCCAGGTTGCCGGTCCAGAGGATATGGGCGGGTGCCTTGTTCTTGCCGCCCTGGGCATGTACCACCAGTACCCGCCCCGGGAACTTGCCGGCAAGCTCGGAGAACAGCTTGCGCGTCTCGGCAAAGCCATCCCGCTGAGTGCGGAAGAAGGAACGCTTGGGCGGCGGACCGAAGGGATTGCCATCACTGAAGAAGACGATGGCCGCGCTCTTCTTCAAGGCGGCAAAGGCGAACAGGTGCTGCAGCCAGTTGCGGTTGGCGATGAGGCGGTCCTCGAACTCATTGTTGCGGCCGCCATCGAGCAGGAAGTGATTGTTGGCCGCCGGCAGGTTCACGGTGGCAAAGAGGACGTTGCCGATTTCCCAGCGGGTGTTCTCGGCATAGCTGCGGAACTTGGGCGTGAGCGACTGGCGCAGCATCGGCAACCGGCTCGCGCCCAGCGAGAATTCACTGGCATAGAAGATCTCGCGCATGCGGGCCAGGCGTTCGATGGCGTCCGAGCGGTTCTCGCGGTCGCGGCAGGTGATCCAGTCGCTGCCAGCCAGCGACACGAAGATGCCGTTCTGTGCCTGCGAGAGCATCTGGTGGCGCTCGGCATAGAGCGCGTCATCACAGCTTTCGGAGGGAGATTTGATGCCATTGACCACCACGAAGGCCAGGTTGTCGGCATCGGTCTCGGTCAGGGCCTGGCGCAGCGCCTGGTCGCCCTTGACGCCGGGCGCGGCATGGTTGATCACGCCGAACGAGAAATCCTGCCCGGCGGCGCGCGCCGCACCGCCCGCCATCAGGATGGCAGCGGTGAAGCAGGTGCACAGCAGGATGCGTCGGATCGGGCGGATCGGCATGCAGTCTCTCTGCGGTTCAAAGGGCGGCACGAAGCCGGCGTCCCCGTGGTGTTGTTATTGTCCCCGGCTCAGGGCCTTCAACTGGTAGAGCGCGTCCAGCGCCTGGCGCGGCGTCAGGGCATCGGGGTCGATGCCGTCCAGCGATTGCAGCAGCGCCTGGGCCAGCGGATCGGGTTCGACCGCACTGGCGGGATTGCGTTCATGATCCGCTTCTTCAGTTTCCGCTTGCGTTTCCATGAAGGAAGGGGCGCTGAACAGGTCGAACTGCGGCGTTGGCTGCATGGACTGGCTTTCCAGCGCCGACAGATGCTTGCGCGCCGCGCGGATCACCGGTGCCGGCACTCCTGCCAGCTGCGCCACCTGCAGCCCATAGCTCTGCGAGGCCGGGCCGCTCTGCACGGCATGCAGGAACACGATGCTGTCCTTGTGCTCCACGGCCGACAGGTGCACGTTGGCCGCCGTCGGGTGGATCTCGGGCAGCTGCGTCAGTTCGAAGTAGTGGGTCGCAAACAGCGTGAAGCTGCGCGTCACGTCGATGAGGTGCTTGGCAATCGCCCAGGCCAGGGCCAGGCCGTCGAAGGTCGAGGTGCCGCGTCCGACCTCATCCATCAGCACCAGCGAATGTTCGGTGGCGTTGTTGAGGATGGAGGCCGATTCGGTCATCTCCACCATGAAGGTGGAGCGGCCCCCGGCCAGGTCATCGGCCGCGCCGATGCGGGTGAAGATGCGGTCGATCGGCCCGATCACTGCGCTGGTGGCGGGCACGAAGCTGCCCACGTAGGCCAGCAGCGTGATCAGCGCCACCTGGCGCATGAAGGTCGATTTACCGCCCATGTTGGGACCGGTGATGAGCAGCAGCTTGCGCTCGGCGGCGAGCTGGCAGTCATTGGCGATGAAGCGTTCGATCTGGTTTTCCACCACCGGATGGCGGCCTTGCTCGATCTGGATGCAGGGCTCATCGACCAGTTGCGGCGCGCACCAGTTGTTGCGCACGGCATGGTCGGCCAGGGCCACCAGGGTGTCGAGCTGGGCCAGGGCGTGGGCGATGGATTGCAGGCGCACGATATGCGCGCCCATGTCATTGAGCAGCTGTTCGTAGAGGAATTTTTCGCGCGACAGTGAACGTTCCTGCGCCGAGAGCGCCTTGTCCTCGAAGGCCTTCAGCTCGGGGATGATGTAGCGTTCGGCATTCTTCAGGGTCTGGCGGCGGCGATAGTCTTCCGGCACCTTGTCGGTCTGGCCGTGGGTGACCTCGATGTAGAAGCCATGCACCTTGTTGTATTCCACGCGCAGGTTGGCGATGCCGGTGCGTTCACGCTCGCGCGCTTCCAGTTCCAGCAGGTACTGGCCGGCGTTTTCCGACAGGCCGCGCAGTTCATCGAGTTCAGCGTCATAGCCGCGCGCGATCACGCCGCCGTCGCGCACCATGGCGGCGGGCTCCAGCATGATGGCGCGTTCCAGCAGGTCCAGACATTCCACGGGCGTGGCCAGGTCTTCGTGCAACTTGCCCAGCAGCGGTGCTTCAGCGTCGCGGCCGCACATCTCCACGTAAGCACGCAATGAACCCAGCTGCTGCAGGCCGCTGCGCAAGCCCGCCAGGTCGCGCGGACGGGCCGAGAGCAGGGCGATGCGGGTGGTGATGCGTTCGATGTCGGGCACGGCCGCCAGCGTGGCCGACAGGCCCGAGCAGGCATCGGTGCGCATCAGTGCATTGATGGCGGCATGGCGTTCGCGCGCGACTTGCTGGTCGCGCAGGGCGTGATGCAGCCAGTGGCGCAGCAGGCGCGAGCCCATCGCGGTACGGCAGTGGTCCAGCGTGGAGAACAGCGTCGGGGCCAGGGCATTGGCATCCTGCGCGCGGATGGTTTCGGTCAGTTCCAGGTTGCGGCGGGTGGCGGCATCCAGGCCGATGAATTCGTTTTCGGATTCGACCGTGAGCGTGCGCACGTGCTGCAAGCCGCGCCCTTGGGTCGATTGCGCATAGCGCAGCAGGGCACCGGCGGCACAGATGGCCGGGCCCAGGCCATCGGCACCGAAGCCATGCAGGGTGGCCACGCCCAGTTGATCGAGCAGGGCCTTCTCGCTGCTGGGCTGGTCGAAATGCCAGTCCGGCACTGTCACGGCGCGGTTGGGCAGGAGCGGCTCGCACTGCTCCAGCTGGCCATCGGCCACCAGCACCTCGGCGGCCGAGATGCGTTCCAGTTCCTGCTTTACGCGGCCATCGAGCAAGGTGCTCTCGACCGTGAATTCCATCATCTTCAGCGCGCCGCTGGCCATGGACAGCCAGGCCAGGCCGACCTGCATCTGCTTGCGCGACTTGGAGGGCAGCAGCTGCATGGCCAGCAGGCAGCGCTCGGATTTCTCGGGCAAGAGGTCGGAATCGGTCAGGGTGCCGGGCGTGACGACCCGCACCACCTTGCGCTCCACCGGGCCCTTGCTGGTGGCCGGGTCGCCGATCTGTTCGCAGATCGCCACCGATTCGCCGAGTTTGATCAGGCGCGCCAGGTATTGCTCGACCGAGTGGAAGGGCACGCCCGCCATCTTGATCGGGTTGCCGTTGGAGGAGCCGCGCTGGGTGAGGGTGACGCCCATCAGGCGCGAGGCCTTTTCGGCATCCTCGAAGAAGAGTTCATAGAAATCGCCCATCCGGTAGAACACCAGCGTGTTGGGATGGTCGGCCTTGATGCGCAGGTACTGCTGCATCATTGGCGTGTGGGCGGCGAGGTCTTTGGTCATGAGTCTGGATGGCGATGCGGGGATCGCTTCTTGCAAGTTCGGGAATGCAGGGCCGCGCGGGCGGGCCACTGTGTGATCAGGCCACGGCGGGCGGCGGGAAGTCAGCCTGGCGGCCGCGCCGGGCGGGCCGCCATAAATCAAAAATGCGGACCGTGGTCCGCATGCTTGAGCCGGGATTGTACGCGCATTGGGGCTGTGCAGCCAAGGGTAGCGCCCTGCATGGGGCTGAAGCAGGACAAAGAAGCGAGCGCATGTCCAGAAAGTTCGATTTTTTTGACTGTTCAATCAAACCTTGAGCCCAAAAAAACAGGCGGCCACCGAAGTGGCCGCCTGCCCAGTCCGCAGGGGGGAGACGGACTGTGGGGGGAGCTTGTCGATCAGTGCGCCGAGGTCGTATCGGCCACCCGTGTCGGTTTCGGTGCCAGCCATACCGCCAGCGCTGCCAGCGAGAAGGACAGCGCCGCCATCATGAAGATGTGGTTGGTGGCCAGCATCACGGCCTGGTTCTGCACCGTCTGCGCCAGCGAGCCCGTGGCCTGCTCGGCACTCATGCCCGAGGCCATCATGGCATTGACCGCATCGCCACTGCGGTCGACCAGCCCGGACAGTTCGGCGTGGAAGTAGGTGGCGTCGTTTTCCCAGCTGGTATTGACGAGGGAGGTCGCAATCGCCCCGGCCATGGTGCGGCAGAAACTCATCAGGCCGGCCGCTGACGCGGTCTCTTCCTCGTTCACGCTGGAGAGCGCCAGGCCGGTGAGCGGCACGAAGAACAGCGGCAGTCCGATCCCCTGCAGGAACAAGGGCCAGCCGATCTGGAAGAACGACATGTCGGTGTTGTTGAAGGCCCGCAGGAAGGTGATGAAGCCCAGCCAGGTCACGCCGATGCAGACCAGCTTGCGCGCATCGACGGTGGTGGACATCTTGGCCACCATGGGTGCGGTCAACACGGCCAGGATGCCGGTCAGCGCCGAAATGCAGCCCGACCAGGTGGCGGTGTAGCCCATGTAGCCCTGCAGCCAGAGGGGTGTCAACACCACCGAGCCGAAGAAGGCACCGAAGGCCAGGCAGATGGTGGTCACGCTGGCGGTGAAGCCGCGATGGCGGAACACCCGCAGATCCACGATGGGATTGTGCTCGGTCAGCTCCCAGATCAGGAAGGCAATGAAGAACACCACGGCGGTCACGGCCAGCAGCACGATCTCGGTGGAGGCGAACCAGTCCTTTTCCTTGCCTTCATCGAGCATCAGCTGCAGGGCGGCCACCCAGACCACCATCAGGATCAGCCCGACGCGGTCGATGGGCAGCTTGCTGGTCTTGGTCTCGAAGCGCTTGAGCATGCGCCAGCCGAGATAGCCGCAGATCAGCGCCACCGGCACGTTGATCCAGAAGATGTAGGGCCAGCTGTACTGGTCGCACAGCACCCCGCCCAGGATCGGGCCGGCAATCGGTGCCACCAGCGTGGTCATGGCCCACAGGCCCACGGCGGCCGGCGCCTTTTCCTTGGGGAAGATGCGCAGCAGCAGGGTTTGTGACAGCGGCATCAGCGGACCACCGGCCAGGCCCTGCATGACGCGGAAGGCGATCAGCATGCCCAGCGAATTGGCCAGTCCGCACAGGGCCGAGAACAGCCCGAACATGACCATCGAGAGGATGAACACGCGCACCGTGCCGAAGCGATTGGCCAGCCAGCCGGTCAGCGGCACGGTGATGGCTTCGGCCACCGCATAGGAGGTGATGACGTAGGTGCCCTGGCTGGTCGAGGCGCCCAGCGCCCCGGCGATGGTGGAGACCGAGACGTTGGCAATGGTGGTGTCGAGCACCGCGATGAAGTTGGCGGCGGCCAGCAGGATGCCGGCGCCCACCAGCTGGCCGCCGGTCAGCGGGGCCTCGAAGAGGCCGGGCTGGGCGGCAGGCTTGGGGGCGGGCAGGTCGCCCGCCGCTGCGCTTGTTGTGGATGACATGATGGGTCTTTCCTTGTGCTCGCCGGATTACAGCGCGCCGGCCCGGGTCTCGGTGCTGGCCGACTTGGGCTGGACGTCACCGGCCTGCATCTGGCCGCGGGTATCGATCTCCACCACCATCGACAGGCCCACCGACAGCGGACGCTGCGCCAGTTCCTTGGGATCCAGCGAGATGCGCACCGGCAGGCGCTGCACCACCTTGATCCAGTTGCCGGTGGCGTTCTGCGCCGGGATCACCGCAAAGGCCGAACCGGTACCACCGGAGAGACCCGTGACCACGCCGTGGTATTCCACCGAGCCGCCATAGATGTCCGCCTTCATGGTCACCGGCTGGCCGATGCGTACCTTGGTCAGTTGTCCTTCCTTGAAGTTGGCATCCACGTGCATCTGCTGCAGCGGTACCACCGACAGCAGGCTGGCACCGCTCTGCACGCGCTGGCCGACCTGCACCTGGCGGCGGGCAATGACGCCGTCCACCGGGGCGCGCAGCACGGTGCGTTCGAGATCCAGCTTGGCCTGATCCAGCTTGGCGCGGGCCAGGACCACTTCCGGGTTGTCGTCCACGGTGGTATCGGCCGTCAGTACGGTACTGGCCTTTTGCGCACCCTGGGTCGCCTTGATGTTGGCGCGGGACTGCACTTCGGCAGCTTCAGCGGCTTTCAGGTTGGCCTGGGCGGTCAGCAGGGCAGTGCGCGCATTGCTCAATTCTTCACCTGACACCGAACCCGACTTGGCCAGTGCCTCGCGGCGCTGCAGGTCGATCTCGGCGCGCTTCATATCGGCCTGCGCCGACAGCAACTGGGCACTGGCACGCTTCTGCTCGGCCTCGCGGGCCAGCACCTGGGCGGCCAGGCCGGCATCGTTGGCGAAGTAGCCCTTGACCTTGCGCTCGGTGCGGTCCAGGTCGGCGGCGGCCTGGTCCACGGCCAGCTTGGCATCGGCATCATCGATGCGCACCAGCACGTCGCCCTTCTTGACGGCCTGGGTATCGACCACGTCAACGGCAGCCACGATGCCATTGATGGCCGGGGTGACCGTGGCCACTTCAGTTGCGGTGTAGGCATTGTCGGTCTCGACGTAGCGCGAGCCGATCAGGTACCAGTAGGTGCCATAGCCGATGGCGGCGATGGCGACCACGCCGCCGAAGATGGCAAAGAGCTTCTTGCGCTTTTGCGCAGCGGCGGCCTTGGTGGCCGCTTCATTGCGCTGACGGTTTTCTTCGGCCAGGGTGTGGGCCGCTTGGGAATCGCTGTGGGACATGATGTTCAACCTTTCGCTTGCTGTTCGGTGTGGGGCGCGGTGGCGCTGTCTTGGCTCTTGCTGTCGTCGGCGGCGCGGTAGCCGCCGCCCAGGGCGCGCACCAGCGCGACATCCAGGGTGAACAGGCGCGAGCGCAGGTCGGAGAGCTGGCGCAGGTTGCTGATGAGCGTGTCCTGCGCATTGAGCACGTCCAGGTAAGTGTTGAGGCCGCCGTTGTAGCGGTTGCTGACGATGCGATAGGCCTCTTCTGCTGCGTCGGCTGCAGCTTGTACGTCCTGCAGTCGTCCGGCCAGGGCCTTCTCGCTCACGCCGACGTCGGCCACATCCTGCAGGGCCTGTGTGACGGCCTGGTCATAGTTGGCCACGGCTTCGTCATAGCTGGCGCTGGCCGAGCGGAATTGTCCGCGCAGGCGGCCGCCATTGAAGATGGGCAGCGAGATCGCCGGGCCGAAGCTGCCGATGTCGGAGCCGCTGCGGGTAAGCATGTCGATGCCCAGCGACTGGAAGCCGAAGTAGGCCGACAGGTTCACATTCGGATAGAAGGCAGCACGCGCCACCTTGATCTGCTTGCCTGCCGCTTCGGCACGCAGGCGCGCGGCCACGATGTCGGGACGACGGCCCAGCAGTTCCACCGGCAGTTGCGCGGGCAGGCCGAAGGGCTTGGACAGGTCGATCTGCGGACGCGCCAGCTGCAGGCCGCGATCCGGGCCGGCCCCGGCCAGTGCGGCCAGCTTGTTGCGTTGCAGGGCGATGGATTCGTCGGTGGCTTTGAGGTCGGCCTGGGCAATGGCGCGGCGCGCTTCCATCTGCTTGACCGAGCCACGCGTCTCCAGCCCGTTGGTGAAGCGCTGGTTGAACAGGTCCAGGGTTTCTTCACGCACCTTGAGCGCGGCTTCATTGGTATCGCGCTGGGCGTAGAGCTGGGCCAGGTCGGCGTAGGCCGAGGCAATCGAGGTGGCCAGGGTGATGCGCGCCTGGGCGGCATCGGCCCGGCTGGCTTCCAGTTCGGAGGTGGCCGCCGCCAGCGCGGCGCGGTTCTTGCCCCAGAAATCGATTTCGTAGCTGAAGTCCAGCGTGGCGCGGGTTTCGTTGTTGTAGCCCTTGGGCACGAAGTCCGGTGGCACGCCATTGTTGTAGGACTGCTTCATGCGGTCCAGCGAGGCATTGCCGCTCACCTGCGGATAGAGTGCCGCACCTTGCTGCTGGGCCGTGCCCTCGGCCTTCATCAGGCGGGCCTTGGCCACGGCCATGGAGGGCGCGCTTTGCAGGGCTTCGGCGATGAGGCCGTTGAGTTGGGCGTCACCGTAGACCGTCCACCACTGGTCGCTCGGCCAGGCGGTCTGCACGGCCGTGGCGGCCAGGGTCTGGCTGCTCTGGTATTGGTCGATGGACTTGGGTTCGGCGCGCGCACCGAGATCGGTGAAGGAAGCACAGCCGGCCATGAGCGCCGCTGTCAGCACGGCCGCCGAGACTGCCGCCGTCCGCCGCCACGGCAGGGTAGGCCGCTCGGACCGCAGCGCCGGATAGGGCGCGCGCTGGTCGGGGAGAGATGAGTTCTTGTTCATTTGCGTGGAGAGTGGAGTGAACGACTGAATCAGAAAATCAGGTGTTTATTAACTGTACAGTTCAGTATAGTATTGGCTTTCATGAAGTGTCAAGGCGCTTTGCGATAAATTGCTCGTCTTTTCGCGGCATTGCCGCAACAGGTTTTTTTGGCCGCGATTTGAGGGCAATCAGGCGGCTTTCGGCGGCATCGTCGCCTATAATTCGGGATTGGCCGGTTTTCTGGCCGGCATTACAGGACAATCATGCGCAAGAAGAGTGAAGAACGGCGGCAGCAGATGATCGACATCGCTGCCGAGGTATTCAACGAAATCGGTTTCGAAGGCGCCTCCATGGCGGAAATCTCGGCCCGTATCGGGGGCTCCAAGGCCACGCTGTACAACTATTTCAGCTCCAAGGAAGAGATCTTCGTGGAGGTGATGATCAAGCAGGTGGGTTGCCAGTTTGAAGAATTGTTCATGGCCTTGCGTAACGAAGACGAAGTACGCGCAGGTTTATTGCGGCTGGCGAATCATTATCTGGGCGTGGTGTTCCGGCCGGAGATTGTGGCGGTGAAGCGGCTGGGGATGTATTACGCCGGCAAGTCGGAACTGGGGCCGCTCTTGTACGAGCGCGGACCCAAACGTGGCTGGACGCGCATTGCCGATTTTCTGAAGGTCAAGATGGACGAGGGCAAGCTGCATGCGGGCGATCCCTGGATTGCCGCCATGCAGTTCCGGGCGCTGATCGAAGCAGAATGGATGGACGTGCGCATGCTCAATGTGGTCACCGAGATTCCGCCGGATCAGCTGCGGACTTCGGCGGAGCGGGCGGTGGAGGCTTTCCTTTATCTTTATCAGCCGCGCTGAGGGGATTCAGCAGCACTCGGTGACCCGGGCGACTGCAAGGCGGGTGTCGGTCAAGTCATCCAAGCAGAGCATTCAATCGCTACTTCTCGCTATGCGACTCTTTGCCCAGTACATTTCGCGGGCCTTGACCAAGCTGTCTTCCATTTCCATTGTCTGGAAACTTTCTTTGCAGCGCTCGCAGGAGAAATATTGCACCGGTACGATGAACGTCTCTCCTTTGAATGTGCGGTTTTCCGTCGAGACGACATAGTGAACAGTTCCTTGACCGGCACAGGTCGGGCAAATGTTAAAGGGCTTCATAGGCTTCGCACATTCCTCGGCAGACCAGAATTGATCCGGCCTGGATCTTCCTTTAATTCACGCTTCCACGCATGCGAAAAAGTTGGATCAATGGTCACAAAATGAAGTCTCTCAGAAAAACCGGGCTTGCCTCAACGGCAAGCCCGGCTTCCCCCGAATCGGGACCGATATGAATGAATTCAGCGCTGATGCACCCGCACCCCCGCCGAATAAGTCGCGGCGATGGCACGGTCGTCACCCAGGATGGCCAGTGCGAACAATTGTTCCTCCAGGCTGTCGGTGGTAGCACTGCGGCGCGCCAGCAAGGGTGTGGCCTGCGGATCGAGCACGATGAAGTCGGCGTCACAGCCCGGCGTGAAGCTGCCGATGGTACCTTCCAGCTGAAGCGCGCGGGCACCGCCCAGCGTAGCCAGATAGAACATGCGCTGCGCCGGCAGGTAGGTGCCGCCCATGCGCGCAACCTTGTAGAGCTCGTTCATGGTTTGCAGCATCGAGAAACTGGTGCCGCCGCCCACGTCAGTGGCCAGCGACAGCGGCACGCGCGCCGCATCGGCACGGGCAAAATCGAACAGGCCGCTGCCCAGGAACAGGTTGGACGTCGGGCACAAGGTGGCGGCCGATTGCGTGGCCGCCATGCGCGCACGATCCTGGTCGTCCAGCCAGATGCAATGGGCATACAGCGCACGCTGGCGCATCAGGCCGTAGCCGTCATACACGTCCAGGTAGCTGCGGGCATCGGGATAGAGCTCCTTCACCCATTTCACTTCGTCCGTATTTTCGGCCACGTGGGTTTGTATATACGTGTCCGGATATTGCGCCGCCAGCTCGCCAGCCAGCTTCATCTGTTCATGCGTGGAGGTCGGCGCAAAGCGTACGGTAATGGCGTAATGCTGGCGGCCCTTGTTGTGCCAGCGCGCAATCAACTCCTCACTCTCGCGCACGCCCGACTCGGCCGTATCACGCAGGAAATCCGGCGCATTGCGATCCATCAGGCACTTGCCGGCCACCATGCGCAGGTTGCGTGCATGGCTGGCCGCGAAGAAGGCATCCACCGACTGCGGATGCACCGTGCAATACACGGCCGCACTGGTGGTACCGTTGCGCAGCAGTTCGGCCAGGAAGAAATCGGCTACCTCGGAGGCGTGTTCCGGCTGCTGGAAGCGGCGTTCGGCCGGGAAGGTGTAGTTGTCCAGCCAGGGCAACAAGCCCGGTGCGGGCGAACCGATGATGTCGGTCTGCGGATAGTGGATGTGGGTGTCGATGAAGCCGGGGCAAAGGATCTTGCCGCGCAGGTCTTCGATGGCGGTGCCGGGCGGCAGGGTAGCGGCCAGCGTGGCGTAGTCGCCGGCGGCCTGGATCTTGCCGTCTTGCACCAGCAGCAGGCCATCGCTGTGCCATTGGGTGGCGTGTTCGTCGAAGGCGGGATCGTTGGTGAAATACAGCAGGCTGGCGCGGTAGGCTTGCAGGGTTGGGCTCATGGTGTTTCCTCGATGCAGGCGGCGCCGCGCGCACGGACGCGGGCCGTCGATTCAGTGGTCATCATACTGGAAGGCATCGTCGTGACGATGCTTTCCGTGTTGCGAGAGTGGAATCGAAGGGGAATCCGGTGCGATCAGCCAAAACGTGTCGACAGGATTCCCGGAAGGGGTGACGGCAGGGTGTTCCTTCAGCCTCTGCCGTCCAGAGCGTGTGTGGCCAGACTCAGTGGCCATGCCTTGGGTTTGGGTTGGGTAAAGCGCAGTTCCCACAGTTGCATCAGTTGCGCCACCACCGCAATGGCGATGCTGGCAGGCTCCTTGCCATAGATGCCGGGGATGCCGATGGGGCAGGTCATGCGTTCCAGCTGCGCCGCCGAGAATCCGCGTTCAGACAGGCGATGCTCGAACTGCTTGCGCTTGGTGATGGACCCGATCAGCCCGAACCACGCCGCATCTTCACGCTTGAGGATGCGTTCGCTCAGTTGCTGGTCGAGGGCGTGGCTGTGGGTCATCACGAGATAATACGCGCCGGGTTCGGCCATGTCGACCGCGGCATTGGGCACGTCCGTGGCCTCGATGCGGATCTGCGGCGGCAGGCCGGGGGGAAACATGTCCTCGCGCTCATCCACCCACAGCACCCGGCAAGGCAGGGTCGACAAGACCTTGACGATGGCCGCCCCCACATGGCCGGCGCCGAACAGCACCACCTGCGGCTGATGTGCCCGGCACAGGTCGAGCAGCCAGCGGCGGCCCTGGTCGTCGCGCACCAGCTGTGTCTGGCGTGCGTGCCGTATGATCTCCGGCGGCATGCCGAGGCCGGATGCATCGTTCTCCAGCAGTTGCTGGGGCGCGTCGTGATCCAGCGGCAAGGCGCGCCAGCGGTCAGTGCCGCTGCACCAGGCCTGTTCCAGCGCCTGCCAGGTGCGCAAGGAGGTGGCCCCGGCATCGATGCGCTCGAAGCAGAGAAACACCACACCGCCGCAACACTGTCCCAGGCTCGGTCCGAGCGCGATGCGTTCCAGCCGTCGCTGATCGGCCAGCGCGTCGGAATCCGCCGCCAGCATGGCCCGCGCGATCTGCGCCGCACGCCATTCGAGGTGGCCACCGCCGATGGTGTCGAACTGGCCCTCGGCGGTGTAAAGCATGCGTGCGCCCGGCTCGCGCGGGGTTGATCCCTGGATCTGGGCCACCGTCACCAGCACTGCCGAGACGCTTTCCTGCTGCATCCGGCGTAATGCGCTCAACCATGTGCTCATGATGTTTCTCCGCCGCGTATTACTGGGTGAGCGTGGCCGCGCGCACGGCATCGACCGCATCGAGGATGGCCTCGCTGGTGGCCGGTGCGCGCAGCGGCGGATTGACGCGATGCCCGCCCACCGACGAGACCGCATCGCGGATCGCCAGGAACACCGAGAACGGCAGCAGCAGCGGCGGTTCACCGACCGCCTTGGAGCGGTGGATGGTGTCGGACACATTGCTGTTGGCATACAGTTCCGTGCGGAAGGCTTCCGGACAATCCGAGATGGCCGGGATCTTGTAGGTGGAAGGGGCATGCGTCATCAGCTTGCCGTCCTTGTTCCACCACAGTTCCTCGGTGGTCAGCCAGCCCATGCCCTGGATGAAACCGCCTTCGACCTGGCCGATGTCCAGCGCCGGGTTCAGGCTTTCGCCAGCGTCATACAGCAGGTCGGCCTGCAGCAGTTTCCATTCGCCGGTGAGGGTATCGATCACCACTTCCGACACCGCCGCCGCATAGGCGAAATAGAAGAAGGGATGGCCGTGCATGCGCTTGGCATCCCAATGCACCTTCGGTGTGGAATAGAAACCGTCGGACCACAGCTGCACCCGTTGCAGGTATGCCTTCATCACCAGTTCGACGAAGGGCAGGGATTGCTCTCCCGCCAGCACCAGGCCATCGGCAAAGCGCACCGTTGCGGCCTCCACGCCAAAATGACGAGCCGCCACATCGGCCAGCCGTGCGCGGATCTGCAGGGCAGCATCCTGCGCTGCCTTGCCGTTGAGGTCGCTGCCGGTGGAGGCGGCGGTGGCCGAGGTGTTGGCGATCTTGCTGGTATCGGTGGCGGTGCAGCGCACCTTCTCCAGCGGCACGCCCAGGGCGTTGGCCACTACCTGCGCGACCTTGGTGTTCAAGCCCTGGCCCATCTCGGTACCACCGTGATTGACCAGCACCGAGCCATCGGTGTAGACGTGCACCAGCGAGCCGGCCTGGTTCAGGTGCGGCACGTTGAAGGAAATGCCGAACTTCACCGGCGTGAGCGCCAGGCCTTTTTTCAACACCGTGCTGCCCGCATTGAACTCGGCCACGGCGCGGCGGCGTTCTTGATAACGGCTGCTGCGTTCGAGCTGATCGACCAGGCCATGGATGACGTTGTCTTCCACCTTCTGGCCGTAGTGAGTGACGTTGCGTGCCTCCGGTCCCTCGGCATCGCTGGGCCCGTAGAAATTGTTGCGGCGGATCTCCAGTGGATCGCGTCCCAGGTTGCGGGCGATGTCGTCGAGGATGTACTCGATGGCCAGCGCACCCTGCGGTCCGCCGAAGCCACGGAAGGCGGTATTGGATTGCGTGTTGGTCTTGCCGCACATGGCGTGGATTTCCACGTCCGAGAGATAGTAGGCATTGTCGAAGTGGCAGACCGCGCGCGTGGCCACCGGGCCGGACAGGTCGGCCGAGAAACCGGCGCGCGAGATCATGTCGATCTTGGCCGCAAGGATGCGCCCGTCATCGTCATACCCGATCTCGTAATCATAGGCAAAGCAGTGGCGCTTGCCGGTGACCATCATGTCGTCGTCACGGTCGGCGCGCAGCTTCACCGGTCGCCGCAGCTTGGCCGCTGCAACGGCCGCAGCGCAAGCCCACAGCGCCGATTGCGATTCCTTGCCGCCGAAGCCGCCGCCCATGCGCCGGCATTCCACCAGCACATCGTGCGAAGCCAGTTTCAGGACGGTGGCAATGTGGTGCTGCATCTCGCTGGGGTGCTGGGTCGAGCAATACACGTGCATGCCGCGTCCCTCCTTGGGGATGGCATAGGAGATCTGTCCTTCCAGATAAAACTGTTCCTGCCCGCCCACATCGAACTGCCCGCGCAGCTTGTGCGGTGCCAGCGCCAGCGCCACTGCCGGTTCGCCGCGCGAGAGATGCATCGGCGGCAGCACGTAGGATTGCGCCGCATGGGCATCACGCGGGGTCAGGATGGGCGGCAGTTCTTCGTAGTCGATCACGGCCAGGCGCGCCGCGCGGCGGGCCTGGTCATGGCTGTCGGCCACCACGATGAAGACCGGCTGGCCCACGTATTGCACCAGGCCATCGGCCAGTACCGGGTCGTCATGGATGATGGCACCGCATTCGTTTTCGCCCGGGATATCGGCAGCGGTGAAGACGGCACGCACCCCCGGAGCGGCCTTGACCTTCTCCAGGTCGATGCCGCGCACCCGTGCATGGGCCTTCTGCGACAGGCCCAGCGCCGCATGCAGGGTGCCGTGCAGTTCGGCGATGTCGTCGGTATAGGTGGCTTCGCCGGTCACGTGCAGGATTGCCGATTCATGCGGATGCGGCTTGCCCACGGTGGCCCAGTCCTTGGGCGGTTGCACCAGGGTGTTGAGGAATTGTTCGGTTTGCTTGTTCATGCGGTTCTCCTGCAGGTTCGGTCCAAGGGCTTCACGCGGCGCTGACCGCGAAGGCGCGCACATCCTGGCGCGCCAGGGGCGCATCGGTGCGCGTTTCCAGCCAATAGCGATAGAGCAGGTTCTGCGCCGTGCGCAAGCGATAGGCGGCGCTGGCCCGCATGTCCGACAGCGGTGCGTAATCCTGCGCCAGGGCGGCCATGGCTGCCTGCACTTGCGCTTCGCTCCAGGTGCCGCCTTGCAGCAGCGCTTCGGCGTGGGCCGCGCGCTTTGGGGTGGCGGCCATGCCGCCGAAGGCGATGCGCGCCTCGGCGATGGTGTCGCCGTCCATGCGCAGCGCGAAGGCGGCGCAGACTGCAGAGATGTCCTGGTCGAAGCGCTTGGAGAGTTTGTAAACCCGGAAGCGCACGTCCTTGCGCGGCAGCGGGATGCGCACGGCCTGCACCACTTCATCGGGCTGCAGGGCCGACTTCTGGTAAGCCAGGTAGAAATCTTCCAGCGGCATGACGCGCTGGCCACGCACGCTGGCCAGCACGATCTGCGCGCCCAGTGCGATCAGCCAGGGCATGGAGTCGCCGATGGGCGAACCGTTGGCGACGTTGCCGCCCAGCGTGCCGGCATTGCGCACGGGCAGGGAGGCGAAGCGCTGCCACAGTTCCGACAGCTCTTCCGGATAATGGCGCGCGGCTTCGGCGTAAGCCTCTTCCAGCGAGACGCCGGCGCCGATCTCCAGCATGCCGTCCTGCACCTGCATGGCGCGCAGTTCTTCCACGCGGCCGATATAGACGATATCGCCCAGCTCGCGCATCTGCTTGGTCACCCACAGGCCCACATCGGTGGAGCCAGCCAGGATGCGGGCCTTGGGCAGGTCGGCACGCAGCTGCACCAGTTGTGCCAGCGTGCGCGGTGCATGGAAGGTCTGGCCTGAGTGCGTGACGGCCAGCGGCGTGTCCTGGTCGATGGCGCGCAGGGCAGTCTTGACGGCCTCGCGGTCGAACTCGACCTTGGGCAATTCACCCATGCGGCGTGCCGCATCGATGATGGGACGATAGCCGGTGCAGCGGCACAGGTTGCCGGAGAGGGCATCGTCGATCTCGCGCTTGTCGGGCGTGATGCCGTCCTTGTCATGCTTCAGGTACAGGCCCCACAGCGACATCACGAAGCCCGGCGTGCAGAAGCCGCACTGCGAGCCATGGCATTCCACCATGGCCTGTTGCACCGGATGCAGGCAGCCGTCGGACTGCTTCAGGTCTTCGACGGTGAACAAGGCGCGGCCGTCCAGCGTCGGCAGGAATTGGATGCAGGCATTGACCGTCTTCAGTTCCAGCTGGTCATCGCGCAGTTCACCCACGACCACGGTGCAGGCCCCGCAATCGCCTTCGGCACAGCCTTCCTTGGTGCCGGTGCAATGCAGGTCCTCGCGCAGATGCTGCAGAACGGTGCGGGTGGTGGGTTGGCCTGCTACTTCGTGGGTCTGGCCGCGAAAGTAGAACTGGATGGGGCGGGTGGTCTCTGGCATTTGGCTTTACTCGAATTTGGATTGTCTACAAAACAGACTGCTTTATGGCGCGCTCCAGGGCGTATCGTGGGGCGTGCTTCTTGTTGTTGGATCTGCTTTCAGGCGGCACCTCCGCTTGGGGCGGTGGCCGGCCTGTGGTGTCTCCCGTGGCCAGATGGCATTCAAGAAACGTGCCGGGGTCGTCAAAAGAGGAAACGGATTGTCCGCGCTGGATTGTTGCAGACGATTGTCGGGTTCCCTCTTGTCACGATCCCGAAGAGGCGGCCGGTTTGTCGCCGGGCTGCCTCTTCGATTTTTCCTTTTGCTTCATGAGGCGGCGTGGCCGCTCATTCACCGCCGAGGTAGATGATCTTGAACAGGAAGATCGCGGCGATGATCCAGATTACCACTGATACATCCTTCATACGACCCGTCAGCAGCTTCAATCCGGCATAGCTGATGAAGCCCAGCGCCAGGCCATTGGCAATGGAATAGGTGAAGGGCATCACCAATGCGGTGATCACGGCCGGTACGCATTCGGTGGTGTCTTCCCAGTCGATGTGCACCAGTTCGCGCAGCATCAGGCAGGCCACGAAGAACAGTGCCGGTGCCGTGGCGTAGGCGGGGACCACGCCGGCCAGCGGGGCGATGAACAGGCACAGCAGGAACAGCACGGCAATGGCCACCGCAGTCAGGCCGGTGCGGCCACCGGCCTGCACGCCGGCAGCGCTTTCGATGTAGGCGGTGGTGGAGGAGGTGCCCAGCAGGGAGCCGGCGACAATGGCGGTGCTGTCAGCCATGAGGGCCTTGTTCAGGCGCTCCATCTTTCCATCCTTCATCAGGCCGGCACGGGTGGCCACGCCCATCAGGGTGCCGGTGGCGTCAAACAGCTCGACCAGGAAGAACACCAGCACCACGTTCAACAGGCCCATGGAAATGGCACCCTTGATGTCCAGCTGCAGGAAGGTCGGGGCGATCGAGGGCGGGGCGGCGAAGATGCCCGAGAAATGGTTGCCGCCGAAGACGAAGGACAGCACCGTCACCAGCAGGATGCCGATCAGCAGCGCGCCACGCACCTTCAAGCGGTCCAGCGCCACGATCACCAGGAAGCCGATGATGGCCATCACCGGGGCCGGCTGGTGCAGGTCGCCAAGGGTGACGAACGTGGCCGGGTTGGCGGCGACGATGCCGGCGCTCTTGAGCGAAATGATCGCCAGGAACAGCCCGATGCCGGCTGGGATGGCCGTGCGCAAGGACTGCGGGATGCTCTTGATGATCAGCTCACGTACCCGCAGCACACTCACCAGCAAGAACAGGCAGCCCGAAATCAGCACCGCGCCCAGCGCAGCCTGCCACGGGAAACCCATGCCCTTGACCACGGCATAGGCAAAGTAGGCATTCAAGCCCATGCCAGGCGCCAGGCCAATCGGATAGTTGGCATACAGGCCCATGATCAGCGTGCCCACCGCCGCCGCCACACAGGTGGCCACAAAGACAGAGTCCTTGGGCATGCCGGCATCGCCCAAAATGCTGGGGTTGACGAAGATGATGTAAGCCATCGTCAAAAAGGTGGTCAGGCCGGCCAGCAACTCCGTGCGGACGGTGGTGCCGTTCTCTTCCAGGCGGAAGAACTTGTTCAAGGCGTTCATTGTGGGTTGTCTCCGTTTGGTCCGTTTTTATGCGCCGGAAAACTTGCCTGGCATTGGCGCTGTTCATGCGCTTGTGCATGCGTCAGGGCCGGGGGCAGGCAAAAAATGGGCGGTGCTGGTGGGGGTGCTTTTCGCATTGTTTTGGCAGCGTTGCTAATGTCGTTGAATTTCATTGGAGGGATGTAAGGGCTGGCACATAGCCATTATTAACCTGGAGTTATAAGTGGGATCTTCGGCGGAAATCAGCGCTGGCGCTGGAGATTGTCGCTGCGCATTGGTGACACGGAGGTATCGAATCTTGTGTTTCGCAGGCGAGATTTTGCCAGTTTTATCCGGGTGGGGCTTTTGGGGGCTTGGTTTGTTGTTTCGTGGAAATTATTTACTTGCTTGCTTGTTTGCTTGCTTGAGTAGTCTGCACGGAATGCTTTCCTGCGCTCTAGCTTAATTATTTTCTCTCTCCGGGCAGAACGGAGCGCCGGGAGCGGCCCGGCAGCCGCTCACTTTTCTTGTCTCGCCAAGAAAAGTAAGCAAAAGAAGGCGACCCCAAAGAGCCAGCCCTCCTCCGGAGGGTCCCCGCCGCAGCGAAGCGAAAAGTGGGAAGGATAGAGTCGCTTCGCTCCGACTATCCTTCTGATCCACTTTTCGCTCCGCTGCGGCGGCTGGCTCTATGGGGACGGCACCCCCACGGGCTCGCCTGCGGCCTCGCCCCGGCTTGCTCGCCTGCGGCATCGCGCCTGTCATGCCTTTCGCGCGCGATTCCAATAGTCCTGTTGGCTGTAAACTTCCTTCAAATAATCAATGAAGAAACGCGTCTTCGCCGGCAAATGCCGCTGCTGCGGATACACCGCCATGATGTCGTAATGCGGCAAAGCATACTCATCCAACACCGTCACCAACTCCCCCGACGCCAACTGCGCCTGGATCTCCCACGTCGACCGCCACGCCAACCCCAACCCTTCACTGGCCCAGCGATGTAGCAATTCCCCATCATTGCAATCCAGATTGCCCTGCACCTTGGCGATCACCGGCTTGCCGCCCTGCTGGAAATACCAACCGCGCTGCTGCCCACCCTGCAAATTGAACGCCAGGCAGTTGTGCTGCGCCAGATCATCCAGCGTGCGCGGAACACCATGACGATGCAAATACTCCGGCGCCGCACACACCACCCGCCGGTTGCTCGCCAATCGCACCGCCACAAAACTCGGCTCAATCGCACCCCCGATGCGGATGCCCAGGTCATACCCCTCGCGCACCAGATCCACCACACGATCCGTCAGATTGAATGAAATCTGCACCTCCGGATGCGCCGCCAAAAACGCCGGCGCATGCGGCGCCACATGCAGCCGCCCGTACGCCGCCGGCGTCGAGACCACCAAATGGCCCGTGGCCTTGTGGCGGCCCTCGGCAATGCTCTTCTCGGCCGTGTCCATCTGCTCCAGCAACTTGCGGCAATGATCCAGGAACACGCTGCCCTGCTCCGTCAACGTCAAATGCCGCGTCGTGCGATGCATGAGCTTGGTACCCAAGCGCTTCTCCAACGCATCAATGCGCCGCCCCATCATCACCGGCGTCACCTTGTCTTCCAGTGCCGCCGCTGCCAGGCTGCCCTTGTCCACCACCAGCACGAATGCTTCGATCTGCTTGAGTTTGTCCATCAATCCCTCCCGGTCTGAGTGTAATTCAATACTTTTTGGATGTTTCCATACTTTTGCTCAGTAATCAGTGGACTCTGATGATACTTATCATCCGGATTTGTAATGACTAGCATGGCCTCCAGCGATCACACATCCACCAACGGACATCCTGGAGAACGAGCATGGCAAAGATGAGAGCAGTCGACGCGGCAGTGCACGTATTGGTCAAGGAAGGCTGCCTGCAAGCCTTCGGCGTGCCCGGCGCCGCCATCAATCCCTTCTACTCGGCATTGAAGAAACACGGCGGCATCAGCCATATCCTGGCCCGCCATGTGGAGGGAGCCTCCCACATGGCCGAAGGCTATACCCGCGCCAAAGCCGGCAACATCGGGCTCTGCATCGGCACCTCGGGGCCGGCCGGGACCGACATGATCACCGGGCTCTATTCGGCCCAGGCCGATTCCATCCCCATCCTCTGCGTCACCGGCCAGGCCCCCCGCGCCCGGCTCTACAAGGAAGACTTCCAGGCCGTCGACATCGAATCCATCGCCAAGCCCGTCACCAAATGGGCCGTCACCGTGCGCGAACCAGCCCTGGTGCCGCGCGTGTTCCAGCAAGCCTTCCACCTCATGCGCTCCGGCCGCCCCGGCCCGGTCCTGATCGACCTGCCCTTCGATGTGCAAATGGCCGAGATCGATTTCGATCCCGATACCTACACACCGCTCCCGGTCTATCGTCCCGCCGCCACCCGCGCCCAGATCGAGAAAGCATTCGACATGCTCAACGCGGCGCAGCGTCCATTGCTGACCATCGGCGGCGGCGTGGTCAACGCCGATGCGTCCGCACTGGCGGTGGAGTTCGCCGAGCTCACCGGCATCCCCGTGATTCCGACCCTCATGGCCTGGGGCGCCATTGCCGACGACCACCCGCAGATGGCCGGCATGGTCGGCCTGCAAACCAGCCACCGCTATGGCAACGCGACCCTGCTGGCCTCGGACTTCGTGCTCGGCATCGGCAACCGCTGGGCCAATCGCCACACCGGTTCCATCGATGTCTTCACCAAGGGCCGTACCTTCGTCCACGTCGATATCGAACCAACCCAGATCGGCCGCGTCTTCGGGCCGGATTACGGCATCGTCAGCGATGCCGGTGCCGCGCTGAAACTCTTCGTCGAAGTGGCCAAAGAGTGGAAGACCGCCGGCCGCCTGCCCGACCGTTCTGCCTGGCTGGCCGAATGCCAGCAGCGCAAGAAGAGCCTGCAGCGGCGCACCCACTTCAATGACACGCCTGTCAAGCCGCAACGCGTGTATGAGGAAATGAACCGCGCCTTCGGCCGTGAGACCTGCTATGTGGCGACCATCGGTCTGTCGCAGATCGCCGCCGCGCAATTCCTGCACGTCTATCGCGATCGCCACTGGATCAATTGCGGCCAGGCCGGACCGCTGGGCTGGACCATTCCCGCTGCACTGGGCGTGGTGGCGGCCGATCCGCAGAAAAAGGTGGTGGCCATCTCGGGCGACTATGACTTCCAGTTCATGATCGAGGAACTGGCCGTGGGCGCGCAGTTCAAGCTGCCTTACCTGCACGTGCTGGTCAACAACTCCTACCTCGGCCTGATCCGCCAGGCGCAGCGCGGCTTCGAGATGGATTACTGCGTGCAGCTGGCCTTCGAGAACATCAACGCCCCCGAACTGAACGGCTATGGCGTGGACCACGTGGCCGTGGTCGAGGGCCTGGGCTGCAAGGCCATCCGCGTCACCGATCCCAACGCCATCCAGGATGCCTTCGCCCAGGCCCAGCGCTGGATGGCCGAATACCGCGTGCCGGTGGTGGTGGAAATCATCCTCGAACGCGTCACCAACATCGCCATGGGCACCGAGATCGATGCCATCAATGAATTCGAACCCCTGGCCGAGCGCGCCGACGATGCGCCCACCGCCATCAGCCTGCTCGACTGAAAACGAAGGAGACTCGCATGACCAAACTCGCCGCCAATCTCACCATGCTGTTTACCGAACAGCCTTTCCTGGAACGCTTCCAGGCCGCATCGCAGGCCGGCTTTCGTGCAGTGGAATTCCTCTTTCCCTACGCCTTCGCGCCGGAACAGATCGCCGATCAATTGCGCACGCATCGCCTGCAACTCGTGCTGCACAACCTCCCGGCCGGCAACTGGGACGCCGGTGAACGCGGCATCGCCTGCCATCCTGATCGCGTGGCGGAGTTTCGTGCCGGGGTCGATGAGGCGATCCGCTATGCCCGCGCGCTGGAGGTGCCGCAGCTCAATTGCCTGGTCGGCATCCTGCCGCCGGGCGTCTCGCGCGAAGCGGCGCGCGAGGTGCTGGTCGGCAATTTGAAATATGCGGCCACGCGCCTGAAGGAGCAGGGCATCCGTCTGCTGATCGAGCCGATCAATCACTTCGACATTCCCGGCTTCTTCCTCAACACCACGCGCCAGGCGGTGGAACTGATCCTGGCCACCGGCTCGGACAATCTCTTCGTGCAATACGACATCTATCACATGCAGCGCATGGAGGGCGAACTGGCCAACACGCTCAAGGCCAACCTTTCCCTGATCGGCCACGTGCAGCTGGCCGACAACCCCGGACGCGGTGAACCCGGCAGCGGCGAGATCAATTACCGCTACCTGTTCAAGTGGCTGGAGGAGATCGGCTATCGCGGCTGGATCGGCTGCGAATACAAACCGCAGGCCGGGACCGTTGCAGGACTGGGCTGGATCGCGCAACACGGATTGCAGACAGCCTGAACACATGACAGCGGGATTTCATCTTTCTTGAGGAGACACAGCATGGCAAAAGTTGGATTCATCGGCCTGGGCATCATGGGCGCACCCATGGCGGAAAACCTGCAGAAGGGCGGCCACAAGCTCTACCTGCACGACCAGAAAAATCCCCCCGCTCCCTTGCTGGAGGGCGGGGCCACCGTCTGCACGTCGGGTGCGGAAGTGGCGCGGCGCGCCGACATCGTCATCGTCATGGTGCCGGACACGCCCCATGTGCAGGCGGTTCTCTTTGGTGACAAGGGCGTGGCCGAAGGCCTGTCGCCGGGCAAGATCGTGGTGGACATGAGCTCCATCTCGCCCATCGCCACCAAGGAGTTCGCGCAGAAGATCAATGCGCTCGGCTGCCAATATCTGGACGCGCCAGTCTCGGGCGGTGAAGTGGGCGCCAAGGCGGCTTCGCTCACCATCATGGTCGGCGGTGCGGAATCGGCCTTCAACGACGTCAAGCCGCTGTTCGAACTGATGGGCAAGAACATCACCCTGGTCGGCGGCAACGGCGATGGCCAGACCACCAAGGTCGCCAACCAGATCATCGTGGCCCTGAACATCCAGGCCGTGGCCGAGGCCTTGCTCTTCGCCTCCAAGGCCGGGGCCGATCCGGCACGGGTGCGGCAGGCGCTCATGGGTGGATTTGCCTCCTCCCGCATCCTGGAAGTGCACGGCGAGCGCATGGTCAAACGGACTTTCGCGCCGGGCTTCCGCATCGAGCTGCACCAGAAGGACCTGAACCTGGCCCTGCAAGGCGCCAAGGCGCTGGGCATCAGCTTGCCCAATACGGCAGCGGCCCAGGAGCTGATGAACGCCTGCGCGGCCAATGGACTGGCGGGGATGGATCACTCGGCGCTGTGCCGGGCGGTGGAGATCCTTTCCAATCACGAGATCGCCAAGGCCTGAGCGAATGATGATGTCAATGTGAGGTGGGACTGCACATATTTCGTAGTTGCGTCACTTCACCTCCCGTTCGGACTGAGTAGCCGCGCATGCGGCGTATCGAAGGCGCACAGACGACTACGCGCCTTCGCTACGATCCTGCGGATCTACTCAGTCCGAACGGTTTTTTCATGCATCCAACCAGAACAAGAGGATTTCCATGCGCCGACTACGCCAGGCCAAAATCGTCGCCACCCTCGGTCCTTCCAGCGCCACGCCGGAGATGATCCGCGCGCTCTTCGACGCCGGGGCTGACGTATTTCGTTTCAACTTCAGCCACGGCAGCCACGCCGATCATCACGCGCGTTACCAGATCGTGCGCCAGGTGGAGCGCGAAGTCGGCCGCCCCATCGGCGTGCTGGCCGACCTGCAGGGTCCCAAGCTGCGCATCGGCCAATTCGCCGGGGGCAGGGTAGAGCTGCAAACCGGGCAGGTGTTCACCCTCGACCGTGATGCCTCCCCTGGCGACCAGCACCGCGTCTGCCTGCCCCATCCTGAATTGTTCGAGGCCATTCATGCGGGACAAAGCCTGCTCATTGATGACGGCAAGCTGCGCCTGCAGGTGGAAGCCAGCGATGGCCATGCCATTCGCACGCGCGTGGTCAATGGTGGCGTGGTCTCCGATCGCAAGGGCGTCAATGTGCCCGATGCGGTCTTGCCGATTCCCGCGCTGACCGCCAAGGACCGCCGTGATCTGGACTTCGCGCTGGAGATGGGCGCGGACTGGATCGCGCTGTCCTTCGTGCAGCGCCCCGAGGATGTGCTGGAGGCGCGGGCTTTGGTAGCGGGCCGCGCGGCCATTCTCTCCAAGCTGGAGAAACCGGCCGCGCTGGAGCGGCTCGACGAGATCGTGGCGGTGTCGGACGCCATCATGGTGGCACGCGGAGATCTCGGCGTGGAGCTGCCGCCGGAGTGCGTGCCGGGCACGCAGAAGCGCATCCTGCGCGCCTGCCGCCAGCAGGGCAAGCCCATCGTGATCGCCACGCAAATGCTGGAATCGATGATTGCCGCACCGGTACCCACGCGCGCCGAAGTCTCGGATGTGGCCAGTGCCATCTATGACGGATCGGATGCGGTGATGCTGTCGGCCGAGTCGGCCAATGGCAGCTATCCCTTGCAGGCGGTCACGATGATGGACCGGGTGATTGCGGAGGTGGAGAAGGATCCGCTGTATCGCACCCTGATGCAGGCGCAATACGCCGCCCCCGAACGCAACCGGCCCGACGCCATCTGCGCGGCGCTGCGCGACGTCACCGGCATCCTCGGGGCCAGCGCCACCGTGACCTATACCAGCTCGGGGCATACCAGCCTGCGCGCGGCGCGTGAACGTCCCGCTGCGCCCATCCTCTGCATCACGCCGCAACTGGCCACGGCGCGACGGCTGGCGCTGGTGTGGGGCGTGCATTCCACCATCAGCGAAGCCGTGCATGACGAGCGCCAGATGGTCAGTGCGGCCTGCCAGGCGGCCGTGCGTGAAGGGTTTGCTCGCCAGGGAGACCAGATCGCGATCACCGCAGGCATGCCCTTCGGGCAGCCGGGCAGTACCAATCTGTTGCGGGTGGCGGAGGTGTGCGCCTCCGCTTACTTGTGAAAAAGAAGACATTTCCGGAGATCGCTTTCCATGCTGCAGATTTTCTCTACATCAGAAAAGTTTTTTATTAATGTCACTTGTTAGATTTTTTCCGCTTCGATGGTCGCTTACGGTTTTCGACACAGTGAATGAATAGCGATCATCTCCTCGGAAAATCATTTTGTGATGCTTGCCATCTTCTGAGATTGAAAACCCAAGTTTTGTGAGCGCAGTTCGAGTCTTAGCATCCATATCAGTGTAAGCATGCAGGGTCTTCTTAAGTTGTTGACTGATTTCGTCAGCCGCAGTTTGTGTCGTGTTTACTTTCAGTAGATCGTCAATTACGTGCTGTCTACGGGAATGCTCTATAGTCCTATCGCGCATGTTGCGCAGTGCCTCAATTGCAATCCCCTTGATTTCATTTTCATAGAGATCTTGTTCTTCTCCATAAAGGAGAACCCCCGCGTCGCCCCCACGGCCGCTATGCGAGAGGCTATTAGTTTTTAGTTCAGCCTTAAGCCTGACAATCTCGCGTTCGGCCTCCATAAGCTTCTGCTCTTTAGCGAGCATATCGTCGTCGAATGCCTTGATGAAGTCATCCAATTCCGTCGAGCCGCTGTTCTTTAATGATTCGTACCGATTATAGGAAATACACTCCTTTAAATGTATCCACGTGCAATCGGGATTTTGTCGTCGGTTCGCAAGTGCAACACGTACGTCCTTAGAGATTTCTTTTTGGAGTTTCTCTGGGGTATCGTTTTTCTCTGATAAATAATAATTTTTTCGCGCAGTGCTGTCCGGCCAATAAATTCCTATTGCTCCCCCAAAAGCGTTTCGCGAGGAGACTAATTTTTTTAAATTTAGGGAAAATTTTCGTGATGGCTCGACGACCACATGACCCATGCCACACAGTTTTGTTGCTAAAAACTGCGGGTCAATAATATGGTGGCCGTCGAACTCCACACTCACGTAAATTATCGGTAGGTTGTTTGCACCTACCCCTTGGATAAGGTCGGCGGCGATGTGCTCTTCCCCTTCAGAAAGGAAAAGTGCCTGCGTCGATACCGGTATCTGACCATCGGAGCCACCACCAATGGTTTTAAGTATCTGCTTAACAAAATATGGTTTTTGCGGATGTGGAAGTGTTGATGCTGTTTTTAGCGCCTCGCAACTCACTTGAATACTTACAAGATGTTGGGCACTTGTTTTGGATGCAACGATAGTAGTTACCCACTCGATATGATCGTTTTCAAGCTTCGAATAGCGTAAACCTCCGATTTGATAAGTACTCGTGTGAGCAGATCCGGACTGTACACGCTCTCCTCCTATCGATAGACTCCCTTCTGCATTAGATATGAGATCTGCAAGTGACTCCTTTGGAATTTTTGTATAGGGGCTACCCGAGAGCCATGTGCAGGCCAATTGGAGCACTTCGTCTACACTTGAATCCTGATTGATAGGAAATTCTGTTGAGTAACTTATCATCTTGCCCTCTCGAGTCACGGTGAATTAAAGTTCACGGAAATTGCGAAAGATATGATAATCAAAAATGCCTATCTCTTGACTTTAGATTGAGCTGACTTTTGCCGGTATGAAATCGCTGACCAACCCCGCAACTAATAGCGGTGCATCGGTAAGCGGCGGTGTTGGGGCGGATTCTCCAGAAAAAATGCCGCTGCACTTTACGGGCAGCGGCATTTCTCGGAAAGGCCGGATCAGCTCAGGCTGGGCTCAGTTGTCTTCCCACCATTTCTGGGCGTAGGCGCGATCGAATGGCGGCAGCGGTGCGCTGGCCACCTTCAGGTCCTTCATGGCGGGGAAGTGCGTTACGAAGAGTTCTGAGTCTTCCGTCCAGCGATCGGAGAACGCCACGTCAAAGCTGCCGCCCGAGGCGCCTCCGACGGATTGATCTATCAGCGGTATCGGCGGCCCGGCGCGGAATTCGTTGCCTTGACGCTCACGCAGGACAGCCTCCACGTGGCCCAGGTAATAGGTGCCCGGCACCGTCTGGTTGATGGTGGCGTGGACTGGGACGAGATAGCGGACGATGATGGGAAATCCCTTGTTCAGGCAAGTCAGACCAACCAGTTTGTATTCACCGGGCGGCAGTTCCATGCGCAGGAGATAGGTATTGCCGACTTCGGGCGTGCTGTTTTCAAGGCTGCCTTCGGCATCGATCTTGAAGTTGATGCGTTCTTCCTTGTTCTGGGCATTGGGCATCTCGACATGCGCCACCAGCAGCTTGGGCTGGTAAGAAGGACGGTAGATGTTCCTGATGGTGGCCGTCATCAGGTAGACCACCTTGTCACTGGCCGCAGCCTGCGGTGCATCGGTGGAGTAGGTCATCGGTTTGACGGTGGCGCAACCAGTGAGCAGGAGCGTCGCGCACAGCGCGGCTAGTCCCAGAATGTTTTTCAGCATGATTCCCCTTGAACGATTTGATTTAGTTGATTATTGATTTCTGATGAATGACGCATGACCGGAGACTGCCAGTCACGCACTATCTTACGTCATTCCCGGATGGACCTGAAGCCTGCGTCAGGAGGTCCCGCACCGGCTTGGCCATCTGTTGGAAACGCGGATCCAGCAGCACCTCGCGAACCAGTTTCTGAACGGCCGGAATGAAATAGTCTCGCGCCATGCTGCAGGCGACCGGGGCAAAGAAGCTCCCCTCGAACTGCTGGGTTGATTGAACCGTAAAGCTTTTCTGGTTGGCATCGGAGACCGTCAGCGAAAGCATCCATGTCGTCGTGGTGATGCTGGTACTGAAATCGATTTCTTCCAGCTTGCCGCTGATCTTGATGGGCGAGGTCGGGTCATAGGCGCCGGCCTTGCGCAGTTCGATGATGAAGGCGTTCTCGATATAGCCCGCGAAATGCGGCGCAACGGTCACCGGCCCTGCTGCGCGGCACGTGATGGAAGCCAGTCCGGGCTTGCTTGCCGAAAACGGCATGACCGCCACGGGCACGGGCCTGGACGCCAAGATAGCGGCTGTCGTCGCAGGCGATGGTTGATAACCGGTGATGCGATAGGTTTCACACCCTGATAAGGTGAGAAGGGCGAGGAAACTCAAGGTCAGGGCGGACTTCATGGATTCCTTGTCTATGGATGGCGCGGCTGTTCCCTCGATCAGGGAGCCTGCAGGCGTTGCAGACTGCCGTCCTTGTTCAGCGAAAGCAGACACCTGATCACCAATTGCTGGAACAGGTCTTCCTGAACGGACTTGATCGATTGGAAACGCGGGTCATCGGGCAGGCGCGATTTGGCCAACACCGAATAGAATGCGCCGCGCACTGTGGGCGAATTCGCACTCTTGTTACCAACATTGATGGCAAGAGACATCGTCAGCTCTTCCTTGTTGGTGACGTAGCCGTCGCCCCATTTTTCGCCCAGGAGTACTCCCTGGTTGATCGCCTCGGCAATGTCGGAAACGTCATTGAGCGTGACCTTGACCGTGCCGGCTGCATCGTCCTCACTGATCACGATGAAGCCGGTCTGCCGGAATGCCGCTTCCAGGCTGTTGCGCAAGACCAGGGGATCCGGCCCGGGAAAGGCAATTTCCAGCCTTGGCGCGCTGGTCTCTGGCGCGTGACCATTCCTCAGCCACTGCACTTCCATTTTCAATTTCAATGGCGCTTCCCTGCGTGGCAAATCAGACGCACTCACGCGTGCAATCGCACTGTCGGGATAGGCAGCCGTCGGGTAGGTGGTGCAGCCGCCGAGCAATAGCGCGCACATGCTGGCGCACAGCAGAAGGAATGTTTTCATGATCGTGGGATAACTTGCTTGTCGAGGCGGTGACGGTGCCCTTATTTATCCAGGAATCCCAGTTCGGCTGAACCGTTGACCTCGATCTTCTCGCCCACCATGGTGCCGCCAGCCTCTTCCTCGATCCACACCGCGCTGTAGCTCGGCCCCAGCTTGCCGCGCACGACGTAGCTCTTGTCACGCTCCGGCGTGAACTCGACCTTGCCCTTGACCTGGTAGACCGTACCGGTCATGGCCATGATGGGCATGGCATAGGCCGTTCTGGCCACGATCTCTACCTTCACCGGTGTGGCGGGGATGCGGCGCTCGACCTTCTGCAGCAGCATCAGGGCACCGCGGCCCTCGCTGGCTCTGCGGGTGGCGAAGCGTACGTTGTCGACATCGACGGCATTGATGTTGGCGGCGTAGTACATGTCGGCCTTGCTCATGGAGAGCATGTCGGCCGAATCCTTGAGGACCGCCGTCGGGCCGGCGTAGTTGTCGGGCAGCAAGGGTGTGCGGGTGGCACAGGCTGTCATAGTCGCTGCGATGGCAAGCATCGCGCACGCGCGGACAGCGCCGGCGATGGCAATTCGGACGTTCATTTTTTCCCCTGATTGATTTTTTAGGCAGGCGCGCCGGGCATGAGGCCAGCCGCCAACCGCTGTACATATTACGTCATGTGCCAGCGGATTGCACGGTATGCGGATACCGCGGAAAACGCCTGCCTGCGACGATCACCCCGCCGCTTCGGCCAGCTGGTACGCCAGATGATTGTGCCGCTCCAGCACCGCCCCCAGGTCAATGGTGGTGAGCTGTCCCTCGCGCACGATCACGCGGCCGTTGATGATGCTGGTGTTCACGTTGGCCGGGGTGCAGAAAACGAGTGCGGCCACCGGATCATGCAGTGCGCCGGCAAAGGCGATCTGGCGCGTGTCGAACATCACGACGTCGGCCGACATGCCGGGCTTGAGCGCGCCGATGTCGTCGCGATTCAATACCTTGGCACCGCCCAGGGTGGCCACTTCCAGCGCCTGGCGCGCGGTCATGGCGTCGGGGCCGAAGCCGACCCGCTGCAGCAGCATGGCCTGGCGGACTTCGCCCAGCATGTGGGCACTGTCATTGGACGCACTGCCGTCCACGCCCAGGCCGACCGGTACGCCCGCGTCCAGCATCTTGCGGATGGGCGCAATGCCGGAAGCCAGCCGCATGTTGGAACAGGGACAGTGCGCCACGCCCGTGCCGGTGCGGGCAAACAGGTTGATGCCATGCTCGTCCAGCTGCACGCAGTGGGCATGCCAGACGTCATGGCCGACCCAGCCGCAGTCTTCGGCATATTCCGCCGGCGTCATGTTGAATTTCTCGCGGCTGTAGGCGATGTCGTTGACGTTCTCGGCCAGGTGCGTGTGCAGCGATACGCCATAGTGACGCGCCAGGTCGGCGGCCTCGCGCATCAGGTCACGCGAGACCGAGAAAGGAGAGCAGGGCGCGACCACGATGCGCTGCATGGCGTGGCGCTGGCTGTCGTGGTAAGTCTCGATGAGGCGTTGTGTGTCCTTGAGGATGGCAGGCTCTTCTTCCACCACACGGTCCGGTGGCAATCCGCCCTTGGACTGGCCTACGCTCATCGCACCCCGCGCTCCGTGGAATCGCATGCCGATCTGGGCAGCGGCCTCCAGGCTGTCGTCCAGGCGCGTCTGGTTGGGATAGATGTACAGGTGGTCGCTGCTGGTGGTACAGCCCGACAGGATCAACTCTGCCATGGCCGTCAGCGTCGATACCCGGATCATCTCCGGCGTCAGGCCCGCCCAGATCGGATACAGATTGGTCAGCCAGTTGAACAGCTCGCCATTCTGCGCGCTGGGGATCGCACGCGTCAGGCTCTGGTACATGTGGTGGTGCGTGTTGATCAGGCCCGGGATGACCACGTGATGGCTGGCATCAATGACCTCGTCCGCCTCTTGCGGCAGATCTTCCGTCTTGCCGACCTGCTCGATGACCTTGCCCCGGATGTAAAGCGCGCCACTGGCGATCTCTTCACGGCCCTCGTTCATCGTGACCAGGACGCGCGCGTTCCTGATCAACAGCGTCTTGCCTGTTGCTTGCTCTTGCATGATGTTGGACTCCTTCTTGGGTTCCTTGTTGATGTGTTTGACTTGCGGGTCGGCGCAGGTGACAGGGGGGAGTCCCTTTCTTGCCCTATTAACGACTGCGACGGGTGGGGTTGTTGGGAGGGTTTAGGTCCGGTTAATGCTGGTTTTGTTTTGCGTTAAGGTTTGCTTAATGCTGGTGTTTCGCTGTTTTTGCTGGTTTTGTGTTTTGTGTTTTGTGTTTTGGGTAGTCTGCACGGATTGCTTTCCTGCGCTCTAGCTTAATTCTTTTCCCTCTCCGGGCGGAACGGAGCGCCGGGAGCGGCCCGGCAGCCGCTCACTTTTCTTGTCTCGCCAAGAAAAGTAAGCAAAAGAAGGCGACCCCAAAGAGCCAGCCCTCCTGCGGAGGGTCCCCGCCGCAGCAGAGCGAAAAGTGGGAAGGATAGAG